>OFFH01001571.1_pt1 | contig 11386 bp, 10 predicted proteins | sample 1521341 | NCBI WGS metagenome assembly OFFH01 (sample SAMEA3504108, study PRJEB24116) | mouse gut metagenome | biome: mouse gut; feature: mouse-associated habitat; material: faeces | place: Denmark | collected 2011 | reverse complement strand
GCTCTCCGAGAGCCCGCTGGACGAGGAGGATCGCTCCTCCACGGGTTTTGACGAGCTGGACCGCGTCCTGGGCTCCGGCGTGGTGACAGGCTCTCTGATCCTGGTAGGGGGCGATCCGGGGATCGGGAAATCGACGCTTCTGCTTCAGGTCTGCCGTAAGCTTTCGGAACAGGAGATCCGCGTTCTCTATATTTCCGGGGAGGAGTCCCAGGTACAGATCAAGATGCGGGCGGATCGGATCGGCAGTTTTGCGGAAGGCATGCTGCTGCTGTGCGAGACCAATCTGGGCAGTATCAGGGAAGTGATTCAGCGGGAAATGCCCAAGGTGGTGATCATTGATTCCATCCAGACCATGTATAATGAGGAAGTTTCCGCCGCCCCGGGCAGTGTCTCCCAGGTCAGGGAGTCCACAGGGGTACTGCTGCAGCTTGCCAAGGGTATGAACATCTCCGTATTCATCGTGGGGCATGTGACCAAGGAGGGAACGGTGGCCGGCCCCAGGGTGTTGGAGCATATGGTGGATACGGTGCTGTACTTTGAAGGAGACAGACATGCCTCTTACCGAATTCTCCGGGGAGTCAAGAACCGTTTCGGCTCCACCAACGAGATCGGGGTGTTTGAGATGGGACAGGAGGGATTGGCGGAGGTACACAATCCCTCCGAATATATGCTGGAAGGCAGGCCGGAGGGAGCCAGCGGCTCGGTGGTGGCCTGCGCCATGGAGGGCACCCGGCCGCTGCTGTTGGAGATACAGGCTCTTTTGTGCCACAGCAATTTTGGAATTCCCCGGCGGCAGGCCACAGGTACGGATCTGAACCGGGTGAATCTGCTGATGGCGGTACTGGAAAAGCGCTGCGGTGTGCAGCTGTCCGGCTGCGATGCCTATGTGAATATCGCGGGGGGCATGAAGGTACAGGAGCCCGCCATGGATCTGGCCATTGTACTGGCGGCCCTGTCCAGCTTCAAAAACCGGGGGATCAGTCCCCGGCTGGTGGCATTTGGTGAGGTGGGGCTCTCGGGGGAGGTGCGCTCTGTGAGTATGGCTGCCCAGAGGGTGGCGGAGGCCCGGAAGCTGGGCTTTGACACCTGCATTCTCCCGGCGGTGTGCATGAAGGGGCTGCAGGGGGACGGCTCCATGAAACTGATAGGGGTGCGGAGCATTCAGGACGCAGTGAACGCATTGCTGTAGAGAAGTGGTTCCGCAGATAAAAAGAGACTTGGAAACATTGATTTCTCAATCCTTCCAAGTCCTTATCATCAGCAGGGGAAGAGGGAATCGAGCCCCCGTTAACGGTTTTGGAGACCGCCGTACTACCGCTGTAAAGCCCTTGTTTCTGCGAGCTTCTAGGCATCGTCTTTTCAATTATTCACAATATCATTCACAATCAGTCCCTGAATCCCAGTGTGTCTTGCAAGCAACATTGTAACAAATCCCCGGTATCGCCGTCAACACAAAATTATCCGCCCAGGTCAACCTCGTGCCAGCGGTTGCGGGCAAGCCATTCTTCCAGCGCAACCTTGCTTACCTTCCACGCTCCTCCTATTTTTGTGGAAGGAAACCCTTTAGTCGCCATCAGTTTTCCGGCGTAGTTTGGACTCATTATCAACGCCTTGGCGAGTCCCTTTGTATCGTAGACCAGCGTCTCCCGCTCAGATCGCAGAGCCTTCACCTCGCCTTCCAGAATCTCCATCTTAACTAACAATGCTTTTGCCATTTCCTCGCTCATATTGCTTATCCTCTTTTCGCTTTTATCAGGGCTTTTGCCTGCTATCAAATGTCGTGCTGGCTCACCGATAGTCCCTCTCCTCTTCCTGTGGCAGTTTCCTCAGGTAGCTGCGCACATTGAAGTCGAGGCGCTCATACTCGTTCGGAAAGTCCCGCACCATAAACCCCTCGTTTTGCAGGGAAAACACCACGGCGTTCCCAGCCTCTGCAAAAGTGTCAGCACCGCTGCCAAGTGCGTCCAGCACGGCCTCTTCCACAAGATCTTTCAAGTATTCCCGGTCAATATACTAACACCAAATGCCGACAGCGGCGCAACGCTGTACGACGAAGGTGATAGGCTCGCAAGCTACGGAAAAATGCAAATTATGCGTGCCCCATCTGCTTATTATGAAATTTATATGGATAATGCACTATAGATACCAGAAAAAGATTTGCTGAATTTTACAGCCTTGTAATTTTTTTGAACACGCTCTAGACTTTTAACAGCTAATTAGGTATAATACTAGCTGATACTGTAGTAATGAAATGTTTCTCATTTTATCCATTGGAGCAAAGATAGATTTATGAAGATACGGTTTGAAAAGCTGGAAAAGAAATACCAGCCGAGCCAAGATGAATTTTATATTATGAGTCACTCTTTTATTGAAGGATAGTACGTAAATATGTAAAACAAAGAAATGATCTTGCAATTATATTATTAGGTTAGTTTGGTATGGATAAAAAATAATGGATTTTATGTCCTTCCTGTGGAAGTAAAACCCGTAATAAAGTCAGGGAGGACACGATTCTGATAAATTATCCTCTCTATTATCTGAAATGCAGACAGGAAACATTGATTGAGGCAAAGAATTTACGAGTGACAGTTATTAAAGAGCCAGACATATTAGATGCAGAGCCGATGAACATGGCACAGCGCTGAATTATGAGCTTAAGTATTATTTCAGGAAGAGGTTCTGCATGCGTCAGCTGGTTGTGTCGTTGAAAGTTTATATTTCTATACCGGTTATCAGAAACATGGATTATTATTAAAGTTAGAAAAATCAGCAGGTATATTAAAATTGTCTGCTGATCCGTGAAGTTCTATTCTGAAAACTGCCGCATTTTCTGCAGGAATTTTTCAGCCGCTTTAGGAAATATCTGGTATTTTTTCCAAATGATATGCATTTCTTCTGAAAGCTCTGGTATTAAAGGCCGGAAACAAAGGCCGCTATGCTCTGTAATATGAATGATTTTATCGAAACATAAAGCATATCCCATCCCGTCTTTTACCATGAGAGAACCATTAAACAGAAGATTGTATGTTCCGACAATGTTTAGATCCTCGTACCTTTTCCCAAGCCATTTGATCAAAGAAGATCTGCTTGACCGCTGACGGGACAGAATAAGCGGCTTGTCCTGCAAGTCTTCTGAGGTGATAACTTCTTTTTCTGCCAAATCTGTGTCATGACGCATCAGAACGCCCCATGTATCTTTATAAGGAACCTTCAACATGTTATATTTCGAGGTATCTACTTCACCAAATACCAAACCAAAATCAATTAATCCGCGGTCAAGATTTTCAAGCACACTTATACCGTCCCCGCTTATGATATGGAAGTGGATATCCGGAAAATCTTCCTGCAATGCTTTGGCAGTCTTTGTGAGAAAGCGTACACCGTCGGTTTCTCCGGCGCCGGAAATACTTTGTTCTCTTGTAACGGCAAGAAAATATTGTAAAACACGCAATTCCATAGGATTCACCTCTTAAGTTCGATTATCATAATATTTTTTCTCATTTTAGATACAGAAACATTAATGGACTCCTGGCTCGGACAGGATGGAAAAGGAATGATGGATGCATTTAACCCGGCGGACCACGATATCGGGATTCAGGCTTTTGGAAATCTGCGGGTAGAAGAGATGCGAAAGGAACTCGAACAGATCACGCCGATCACGGATACCTATCTCCTGGCAATGCCTGCGGTGCATATGAACGGCGTCTCTTATACTGCCAATGTGACAGACCAGCCGGAACGTTTTCATCTGCTGTCAGGAAGAGTGTGCACCGGGGATAATGAGATCGTAATCACAGAATTCATCGCACAAGACCAACGAGCTGAGATTGGAGATAGCGTGTCTGTCGGCGGCGATGCGGGAGAGGCAGAATATGTGATCACCGGCATCTATCAATGTGCCAATGAGATGGGGGCGAACTTAGGAATGAGCCGGGAGGGCTATCTGAAAATCGGGCGGGATGATCCGCAGATTTGGTGTCACCACTTCTTTTTGAGGGAGCCGGAAAAGAAAGGTTTGATCAGGGAGCAGCTTGAGAGTATGTACGGAGGTGACGTACATGTTCATGAAAATACATGGCCGGGTCTATTCGGGATCATCCGTGTCATGCAGGTCGCGCTGGTTGTGATGTATCTGATGGTGATGCTGTTTATATTGATCACGACCATTATGACAGGTAACCGGATTCTTGCGGCAGAACAGAAAGACCTTGGAATCTATCAATCCATAGGATTGTCCGCCGGCCAGTTGAGACGTTCCTTTGCGCTGCGGTTGACGGCTGTATCTCTTCTTGGGTCGATGACAGGCATTGTCCTGGCTTTTGCTGCCACAGATCCATTGGTAGGCGCTGTGATGAAACTGGCGGGGATCAGTGATTTTTTCTCTCATCCGGATATCCTTGCGATACTGCTTCCGGGTGTTTTCGTAGTTGCATTATTTACCGGTTTTTCCTGGTTGTTATCTGGAAAGATTCGAAGAATGGATCTTGCGGTATTACTGTCAAAATGAATAGATCTGTCGGAGTGGGCGGAATGAACAGTATAATATAGCTAAAAAGCATGTGAGAATATAGAATATAAGTATTTGTTATATAATGCTGAATGATTTATAGTAAAGACAGATGGAAATAGAGAAATAGAAAAAGATGACAGCGTTTGTATTTATGGTAAGTATTGCAGTGATAAGCATTGCAGCTGCAGTCACAGGCTGTGGACGGGATGATAATGATGCAGGAGATGACAGCCATGCCCAAACTGAGAACGCCGGCAGGAATGAGGCTTCCGGACCGAATGATGGGGAATCACAGGATTTCAGCCAGGTAGACACAACCGAGTTGGAGGTTCACTTTGGCGATAACGGAGCCCCGTTTACGATTGAGCTAGAAGACAATGATACCGCAAGAGCCGTAGCATATCATGTAGGCACCTCAGACTGGAGACTCCCAATCTATGATTATGATAATTTTGAAGGATGGGAGTATATGCAGTATTATGATATACCAAGCCGCTATGAGATCCCGTCCGGCGCGGAAACGGTCACATCTGTAAAAGCGGGAGATGTATATTATTCAGAACCTAACCGGATCATTCTCTTTTACCATGACGCCGAAGTTACAGGAGAATATACGAAAGTGGGAACGATTGATGTTACAGACGAATTTGTAAAAGCTGTAGAAGAAAATCCGGTACTGGAAGGATGGAGCAACAAGATTGTGCTGATCAGTGACGGAGAATAGCCGGTCATGCTTATTGGCGTTTTTAAATCATAAATGAAGAAAAGGAGATTTTATCATGGAAGTAATGAAAAACAGGACATTTGACGAGGAACGTGCCTTATATGGCAGCAGAAACATTTATGTAAAAGATTGTGCGTTTGACGGTCCGGCAGACGGCGAGAGTGCGTTCAAGGAGGCAAGCGATATTCAGGTGGAAAATGTTTTTTTCAATCTCCGTTATCCATTCTGGCATGACGAGAGGGTTAAGATTGACGGAGTTACGATGACGGAGCTTTGCCGTGCGGCAATCTGGTATACGAATGATATAGAAATCAGGAACAGTAAGCTGCATGGAATCAAAGCGCTCCGCGAATGTTCCAATGTTAAGATGGACGGCTGCGATATCATCTCACCGGAGTTTGGCTGGTCAACAAAAGGAATCGACATGAGAAATACCAGTGCCGAGGGCGAATATTTCATGATGCGCTCAAGCTGTCTGCATTTTGACAACGTGAGCCTTAAGGGTAAATATTCTTTCCAGTACAACGAGGACTGCGTGTTTGAAAATTGCAATTTTGATACCAAGGACGCGCTCTGGCATGCAAAGAATGTAGTCGTGAGAAACAGTGTGGTAAAGGGCGAATATCTTGCCTGGTACTGTGAAAACGTGACTTTTGAAAACTGTAAGATCATCGGTACGCAGCCGTTATGTTATTGTAAGAATCTGAAACTGATCGATTGCCAGATGGAAGGGTGTGATCTGAGCTTTGAAAAATCGGAAGTAGAGGCAACCCTCACAACGCCGGTTGACAGTATCAAAAATCCTGCCGGAGGACATATTTACGTGCCGTCTGTCGGCAAGATCATTATGGATGACGAGAATGCAAAAGGAGAAATCCTGACGACAAAGGCGGAATGTGCATAGATGGCAGGGACGAAAAAAAATCTATGGTTTTATTCCCGCGGGCAACGAGCCAAGCGGGCATGCTTGCATGCACATTTGGCGACCGCTGCTATCGCAATATTTTTCCTAACACTAATATACGATAGATACTACCAATATATCCATGTATTGATTATAATTATCAATTTAACTTTTGCAGAATTTTATGCTAAAGTATCTCTTGGACGCCATCATATACTGTAATATGTGGCAGGTAATTTTATGCAGTTTAGGAGAAAATTATGTCAAAAAAACAAAAAGATTATGTGGACAGCACTCAGCTTGCCAACCTAACGAGACAGCAGCTTCGTGAATTGGAGGAAAAAGAAAAGACTACATGGCAGAAGGTTTTGGATTGGATTATTATGATTCTGCCGTTGTTCTGCGGCGCAGTGGCAGTTTTGGAATATTGGATGGTTCCAAACGGAAGCCCCAACGATCATCCGTATACATATGTGGGGTTTCTTGCCGTATTAATTGGCGCATATCTGATTTACTTTCTCTTTTCTGTGGCGAAAAAACTGAGGGGAGACAAAACCGGGCTGGACACGCTCCGCTATCGGGCGCCGCTTTTTTCAGCGTTGTTCTTACTGCTTGCAGGCTATGATTATCTGACGCTGAAAACAGGTATCCTGACACAGCCGTTTGTTCCGTGTATGAACTACATTATCAATATCGCATGGATTGACCGTGCATACCTGTTGGAATGTACATTGCATACGCTGCGTCTTCTGTTCCTTGGATATTTCATCGGGATTGCCCTTGGCCTGGTCACGGGAATCACCTGCGGATACTCAGAGCGAGTGCGTTACTGGGTCAACCCTGTCATCAAATTTCTGGGACCTATCCCGACTTCCACCTGGATTCCGATCGTAATGGTAGTTGCAACGTCCCTGTTTAAAGGAGCGGTGTTCATCATTGCATTGGGGTCATGGTTTGCCGTGACAGTTGCATCCATGACAGGGATATCCAATGTGGACAAGGACTTTTTCGATGCCGCAAGGACGCTGGGAGCGAATTCAAGGCAGTTGGTGTTCCGGGTTGCGATTCCTCATGCGATGCCCTCCATTCTTCAGGGCTGTACCCAGGCCATGAGTTCCGCATGCGTGGCAATCATGATTGCCGAGATGATGGGTGTAAAAGCAGGGCTTGGATGGTACATGAACTGGGCAAAATCATGGGCGGCTTATGATAAGATGTTCGCAGCGCTGTTTGTAATCTGTTTTATATTTACAATCGTTACGAAGGCGTTAGATCTAATCAAGAAGCGTGTATTAAGATGGCAGAATGGAGTTGTGAAATAGATGGCAGAGAAGAAGGTTACGTTAGAGATTAAGAATGTATCGAAGAGTTTTGCAAAAGTAGAGAATGACGAAGTTACCCACGCGCTGAACGAGATTGATTTAACTCTGGAAAGCGGTGAGTTCGTCAGTCTGGTAGGCCCTTCCGGCTGTGGAAAGTCCACCATTCTCCGCCTGGTCGCAGGCCTGATTACGCCGACTACCGGGAAACTGACCGTAGACGGGAAGGAGATTACGGAACCGTCTCCGGAAAGAGGCATGATGTTCCAGAAGTCTACATTATTTCCATGGCTTACGGTTGAAAAAAATATAGCGTTCAGTCTGAAGATGCAGGGAAAGTTAAAAGGAAATGAAGATAAGGTGGAACGTCTCTTGAAGGTCATTGGACTGGAAGCGTTCCGCAATGATTACCCGGGGCAGCTGTCCGGCGGTATGGCACAGAGGGTTGCACTGATGCGTTCGCTGATTAATGAGCCGGATATCCTGCTTCTGGACGAGCCTACCAACCACCTGGACATGGAATCAATCACCGCGCTCAACAACGGAATGACAAAGTTCCCCGGCGTTCTGCTCTTTAGTTCCAGGGACCATCAGATCGTACAGACGACCGCTAACCGGATTATGGAGATTGTTCCGGGAGGAAAGCTGATCGATAAGATAACGACTTATGACGAGTATCTGGAAAATGACGAGATGGCGAGAAAACGGCAGGTCTACTCTATGTCGGCAAGCGACGAAAGCGACAATTAGTCGTCCGTCACTCTCCCGTGAGCATGACTTTCGGCGTGATTTTTCTGATTTTTAAGGACAGCAGACACGCCATCAGAAATGCCGCCAGGATCAGACCTGCGCCGGCCATCACCGTAAAGCCGGCCGGCACCGTAAAAGTACATTTTACAATGCCGATGCCCCTTAAAAAGAGGGCGGTCAGCGGGTTGATCACAACTGCCCCCACGCAAAGTCCCACAACCGTGGAAAGCACAATGGCAGGCATAAAGCTGGCCGCCGTCTTTAATATCAGCTGGCCGGTCGTAAAACCGAGCGCTTTCAGAATTCCGTACTCGCGTTTTCTGCTGCCCAGCATCGTTTTTACAAGCAGGTAGAGCACAAATGTGATAATAAATATGCTCAGCACCAGAACCGCAATGACAATCATCGTCATAAGCGAGATGTAAACGAAGGACGAACCGGCCACCACGGAGCGGATATTAATCACAGCGTTGATATCCGCCCCGTAAGTCTCGCTCACTTCCTGCTGAAACACATCGACATCCGTTCCCTCCGTGAGGTTCAGATAGTATCCCGCGTTCTCCAGCACACCCATGCGCTCATAGCCGCTGCGGGTGAGAAGCCCGTCTCTGCCAAGATTATTCGACATCTGCGTAAATCCGGAAATCAGATAGGATTCCTGACGTCCGTCAGCCGTGAGCGTGATCTCATCCCCGATATTCAGGCCTTCCTCCCGCGCATATTTTGCGCCGACCGCCACTTCGTTATCATATTGCGGATATCTTCCGCTGACGCAGATCTCCTGGTCATTGAGATCAGAAAAATCATCCGAAATATTGACCATCAGGGCATATCCGCCGACGTGGCGCACCTCTGTCGTGTGAAACAGATATATTTTTTCGACGCGCTCCTCCTTTTTCATCTCCGCGAGAAATGTTTCTTCAATCCCTGCGCTGATATTAATGCAGGAATCCGCCGTTTCACCCACGATCAGATGGATAAACGGTTCCATATCCACAATCATATTTTCCACCATCAGTCCTGAAAACACCACGACAAGCGAGAGCACCAGCATTGTGATACAGACAATGATATTCTGCCGGACAACGCAAAAAGTGGTTTTTAATGCCAGGGCCGGCACAAGCGGCAGACGCGTGGTCTTCAGCGGAACATAATTCTTCCTGAAGCTGTGAGTCTTTATTCCTCCCCGGAGCGCCGTCACCGGCTCGATTTTCCGGATCTTTCGCGCCGGAAACCAGACGGCGGACGCGACCGCCCCTCCCATGCACAAAAGTGTCACCACAAACGGCAGCGGCAGAAACTGGATCTCATACGGTATCCCGGTCTGGGAGATCATCATATCGTTCACCGCCGGAAACAGGGCGTAGGAACAGAGTACCCCTGCTGCGGCCGTCGCCAGCGTAATACTCAGAAACTGCAGCAGCAGCACGGACATAATCTGCCGGTTCTGATATCCCGCCGCCTTTAAGACGCCGATCGCCGGCATATTTTCCTGTATATAATTGATCACACTGGAGACAATCACGGCCAGCGCAATCAGCGCCACAAAAAATGCCATCGCACTCACAATGCCGGAACATATCATCTGCGAGATGTAGCGTGAAGACCGGACCATGGAATACGAATTGCTCTGCATTCTGGCGCCGGGATAGCGCTGGGAAACAGCATTTTTGAGATCCGCCTCAAACTCACGGCTCTCCTCTCTGTCGCGGATGCGCACCGAAACCAGCGTTCCCTCCGGCGCAATACCTGTTTTCCGGAATTCCCCGTACACATCCTCCGTCATCAGAATCGCGCTCATCCCGCAATTATGCGATCCCGTCATCACACTGTTTAAGAATCCGCACACGGGAAAACGTACCGTACGGCTTCCGAATATCAGCTCCATCTTCTCTCCCGGACGGATATTTTTATCCGTGCCGTACAGCATCGGAAAATACATTCCGCTCTCCGCCCCGCCGTCCTCAGCAATTTCAATTCTGCCTACCGCACGGTCTGAAGCCGTCTCCTTTCTGAGGATGACAAATTCCGTATTGACCTCCCCGCCGTTCCAGTCAAAGGAACCGACCATTTCCAGACAGTCGTCCATACAGTACTGCACGGTCCTCTCATCCCTTTCGAGCGTCTCAGCGAGAAATTTACGCAGCGCGCTGTCATTTCCGGTCACGGCCAGCGTGACATGTTCCGCGTTCAGCCGGTCGTGTGCGCGCTCAAAATTGCGCCGGTAATCCGTCGAGAGCATCAGCCAGAGGTTCATCATAAGCGACGCCACAAAAAGCAGCGCCACCACCGCCACTGTCTGCCCTTTCGCCTTTCTGAAATTAGAGCGGGCAATCAGAATACTTTTTTTCATGGCTACCACCCCATTTCCCTGAGAAATGCGGACAGTTTTTCATGACGCTCCTGATCGCCGTGCACATACCTGCCGAGAATACATTCGCCCGTGACCGTCCCGTCCTTTAAATACAGAATCCGGCTGCCCCGGCGGGCGGAACGCATGTCATGTGTCACCATGACCACACTCTGTCCCTGGCGGTTGAACCTGGTGAGGGTGTCCAGAACATCCAGTCCGGTCTGGGAGTTCAGGGCGCCGGTGGGTTCGTCCGCGAAAAGAATTTCCGGCCGGTTGATCAGGGCACGGACGATTCCCACACGCTGGGCCTCGCCGCCGGAAAGCTGGGAGGGGAATTTCTTCTGTGTCTCCTGCGATATTCCCACTGCCGCAAACAATTCTCCGGCCCGGCGCGCCAGTGCCTTTTTGTCCCGGTCAAGGAGCAGGCCTGCGGCCAGTACATTGTCCATGACGCTCATGCCGTCCAGAAGGTAAATCTGCTGAAAGACAAAGCCGCAGTGCTGCCGCCGGAACACTGCCAGACCGTCGGAACCCAGGTCGGAGATGACTTTGTCTCCGAATGTTATGGTGCCCAGGGAGGGGGTGTCCATGCCGGAGAGCGCATACAGAAGCGTGGATTTTCCGGCGCCGCTGGCGCCCATGATCACGGTAAAATCCCCCTGGTAAAGCTCCAGGTCGATATTTTTCAGGATATGCTGCATGGTTCCACCGCTGGAAAAAGACTTGCTCAGGGATTCTGTCTTTAATAATATTTGTTTCATTGCCATCTCCTTTACTATGAAACAGAATCTTGCGGGGGATAAAAAAGCGCAGACTGTCCCTATAA
>OFFH01001567.1_pt1 | contig 11412 bp, 9 predicted proteins | sample 1521341 | NCBI WGS metagenome assembly OFFH01 (sample SAMEA3504108, study PRJEB24116) | mouse gut metagenome | biome: mouse gut; feature: mouse-associated habitat; material: faeces | place: Denmark | collected 2011 | reverse complement strand
TATAAATAGGATTTGCCCGGAATGCCGGGCAAATCCTATTTATACATTATTATCGTGTAGCGTCTGTTACTTCTAAAGTGTGACTTCGCCGCATAGGTTTACAGCGAAGCGTGCTGCGACAGCCGAGGGTGTAAGTCCGAGACCGAATAGATACATGAGTTTAGTGATGGCAGCTTCGGATGTCATGTCATGTCCTGAAATGACGCCGCATCTGGCAAGGCGATCGCCGGACACGTAACGTCTGGAATGCACACCACCGTTGACACATTGGGTTACATTGACTATCACAATCCCGCTTTCCACTGTGTTCTTGATCTCTTCAAGGAACCAAGTGGCTGTCGGGGCATTGCCGGCACCATATGTGCGCAGCACTATACCCTTGATTCCCGGAGTGTTGAGGATATGGTGAAGTGCCTCTCTGCTCATCCCTGGATGAAGGTCTACCGTGATCACACCCCTGTCCATGTTGGTGGCAACGTGCAGAGGCCGACGTTCATTTGGCCTGCGCAATGCCTTTTCCTGGAAATGTATACCGAGTCCGATCTTGGCGAGTTCAGGATAATTATTGCTCTTGAAAGCATTGAAGTTGTCGGCACTCATTTTGGTGGACCGATTGCCTCTCCACAGATAGTTCTCAAACAGAATTGCCACTTCCTGTACCATCGGGTCTCCGTTGTAGTCGGTTGCGGCTGCAATCTGGAGAGCTGTGATGAGATTCTCTTCACCATCGGTACGTACCTCGCCTATAGGTAACTGGGAGCCTGTGATTATGACTGGCTTGTCAAGATGTGCGAGCATGAATGACAACGCCGAGGCAGTGTAGGCCATTGTATCCGTGCCGTGGAGCACTACGAATCCGTCGTAACGGTCATAATTGTCCTCAATTGCGTGGGCTATCTCTTTCCAGCCTTCAGGTCCCATGTCACATGAGTCGATGGGTGTGAACTGGATATTGTCGATATGATACTCAAGCATCTTGATTTTGGGAACGTTGTCGATGAGGTGCGAGAAGTCGAAAGGCTCAAGAGCCTTTGTCTCAGCGTTCTCGATCATACCGATGGTGCCTCCTGTATAGATGATGAGGATGCGAGGAGTATGTGCCATAACTGTTGATTATTATCCGGGCGTGTTACTATTATCCGATCTTTGACCCGGGGGCAACCTGAGCGGATGGGGTGAGGAGCACTATTGAGCCGTCGCTGTTTTCTGCGGAGAGGATCATGCCTTGTGATTCAATGCCTTTGAGTTTGCGAACAGGAAGATTGGCTATGAAGCACACCTGTTTGCCCACAAGATCCTCGGGGTTGTAGTATTTGGCAATGCCTGAGACGATGGTGCGTTTCTCCATGCCGTCATCGATGAGGAAGCGGAGAAGCTTGTCGGCCTTTGGTACCTTTGTGCATTCAAGCACAGTACCCACACGCAGGTCGCTGCGGCAGAAAGTGTCAAAATCCACATCCTCGGCCTGTGGTTCAGGTTTCCATGCTGCGATCTCATTGGCTTTCTTGGTGTCGAGCAGTTTCTGCACCTGAGCCTGGATGGTGGAGTCCTCGATCTTTTCAAACAGTAGTTCGGGTTTGCCGAGCTCGGTGCCTATGGATACGAGGTCGGTTTCTCCAAGTTTATCCCATCTCATGTCATTGAGATGAAGCATTTCAGCAAGTCGGGCAGTTGTGAATGGGATGAACGGCTCGAAGGCTATGGCAATGTTGGCGCATATCTGCAAAGCTACTTTAAGGATGGTCTCGGTGCGAGCCATGTCGGTCTTCACTACGCGCCATGGTTCTGTCTCCTGGAGATATCTGTTTCCTACTCGGGCTATCTCCATCGCCTGCTTGAGTGCTTCACGGAAATGGAATGTATCGAGGGCTTCGGTCTCGGCCTTTATGGCTCCCTTCATATCCTCAATGGCCTGACGATCAGTGTCGGTAAGCTCTCCGGCGGCAGGTACTACCCCTCCGAAGAATTTGTGTGTGAGGACAAGTGCTCGGTTGACGAAGTTGCCAAGGATCGCCACAAGCTCATTATTGTTGCGGGCCTGGAAGTCAGCCCATGTGAAGTCGTTGTCCTTGGTTTCGGGTGCATTGGCAGTGAGTACGTAACGTAACACATCCTGTTTGCCGGGCATATCCTTGAGGTATTCGTGGAGCCATACAGCCCAGTTTCGGGATGTTGATATCTTGTCGCCTTCAAGATTGAGGAACTCGTTGGCTGGAACATTGTCGGGGAGCTGGAAATTATCGCCGTAAGCCATAAGCATGGCGGGGAACACGATGCAGTGGAACACGATATTGTCCTTGCCGATGAAGTTTATGATACGTGTCTCGGGGTCTTTCCAGTAGCGTTCCCAGCTGTCGGGCATGAGCTCTTTTGTGTTTGATATGTATCCGATTGGTGCATCGAACCACACATACAGCACCTTGCCCTCGGCACCTTCCACCGGAACAGGCACACCCCAGTTTAGGTCGCGGCTCACAGCGCGTGGCTGGAGTCCTCCGTCGAGCCATGACTTGCACTGTCCGTACACATTGGTTTTCCATTCCTTATGTCCGTCGAGTATCCATTCACGTAGCTTGTTCTCCCAACGGTCGAGAGGCAGATACCAATGGGTTGTCTCACGCATCTTCACCGGTTCGCCTGTGAGTGCCGAACAAGGATTGATCAGGTCAGTGACATTCAGCGATGACCCGCAAGCCTCGCACTGGTCGCCATATGCACGCTCGTTACCGCATTTCGGGCAGGTGCCTATCACATAGCGGTCAGCAAGAAATTCGCCGCCTTTCTCGTCGTAGGGCTGTAGGGCGGTCTGAACAGTGAATTCCCCCTTGTCGTAGAGACGGCGGAAGAATTCCGACGCAGTGTCATGATGTATGCGCGATGTGGTGCGGGAATAGATGTCAAACGATACTCCAAGCTCTTCCAGTGAATCCTTGATGATGGCATGGTAGCGGTCCACTATCTCCTGAGAGGTGACTCCTTCCTTGCGGGCACGCAGAGTGATGGGCACTCCGTGCTCGTCACTGCCGCCTATCATCACAACGTCCTCGCCTTTGAGGCGCAGGAAACGTGCATATATATCGGCAGGTACATATACTCCGGCAAGATGGCCGATATGTACAGGTCCGTTGGCATAGGGGAGAGCTGTGGTTATGAGTGTGCGCTTGAAATTCTTTTCCATTGCGATAATTTTGAGCGATGTTTTTGATTTATAGTGCAAAATTACATCTTCCCCGCGACATTTCCAAGAGAGATTTTCAGTTTGGGTGATAGTGAATGAGCATGGTTACAAAATCAAAAGAGCATGGCCGCAGTTTATGTCGCGACCATGCTCTTTTGATTCTATCATGATTCTTCTGTGCATTGTCATGATTCTCTGATGTCGGAGTGTCAGTAAGGCTGCTCTTCTGTGAAATCGACTACACCTGGCTGGAACTCAATGGTGTCAAGGACGTAGGAGTTGTTTATGATTATATTGTAGATGTATGAGTAGCCCTGATTCCATGTATTTACATCTCCGGACAAGAGTGGGAACAGCATCTTTCCGCATGGGCTGTCTTCCACAAGTAGGTACTCAGGGGTGTATTCACTGGGCCATATCTTATTGCCGGTGGCCTTATCTATGATCTCGCAGTCCACCTGTATATATCCACCGGAGAATTGTCCGCTGTTGGTGAAATTGAATGCATCAAGTGGCTGTGGCACAAAGAATGAGCTTCAAGATTGCCGCTGGTAACGTCGATGGGTGTGGAAGTCAATGATATGGAGGTGCCGTGATCGTAAAAAATCATTGCGTCCGATTTCAGATTCAGATTATTCCATATGCCTTCCGCTGTGGCATTGTTCGTTGACTCATCCGGAAGAGAGAAGTCACCCTTGAGGAAAATATTTTTCAGCAATACATGATAGACTTTTATGTTATATTTGCTGTTTGTGCTTGAAAGCATCACTGCCACTTTGCTCATAGCATGCCTGAACAGTAGGTTGACAGGTGTTGGGCGTTCATGCTGATTGAGGCTCACTGCATATATGAGGTCGGTGCTGCCGTACGACATCCCTCGTATAGTGTGGCTGCCGTCAGTGTTTTCAGGCACATCGCTGCGGATATCAGGACTTATGGCATAGAAATTGACAGCGGTCCCGGGCCAATACACAGTAGGAGAGTAGGTCCATGAGCCGCCTTCACGGCTCACCGTAACCCCATCCATCAGTATGGATGATTCAGTGTAGGCGTAGACAATGAATTTCTGAAGTGATGCGGTTGTCGTTGAGGCTGCACGTGACGCCTTGGGTGCTACAGCCGAAAATCCTATACCTGTCTGTGGAGTGTCAGGGCTGTTCTCTTCCTGGGTACAGGAGCCAAGGAGAAGAACTGTCATAAATGATGCCGCTATCAAAAGTCTCATAGTCAGAGATATTTAGTTTAGATTACAACAAATTGGCAAATCTAATAGTTCACAATCACCGTAGTCCATCCAGATACGCTTGGAGCAAATCCGCTGTTGCCTTCAATGGGTGGTGCGTAGGGGAGATGTATAGAGTCGATAGTAAGTTTTACGTTAAGAGGGTCGGATGCATTGCGGATCTCTTCCGTCTTATCAAAATCGTATTTTATAATATTGCCGTCCGAAAGTTTAAAGAACAGGAGTATGTCATTGGGCTCACTGGCAGGTGATCCGGGAAGTCCGAAGGTCAGGAACTCGGAACAGACTGCTGAGTCGGCAGACACGGACAGATCAAAAGGTATGCTCACTGCCTTTTCTGAATGGGTGTTGGTGTTGAGATTGATTCCCGATGCCATTCCTGACAGCAGACCTTTCATGCATGCTACGCCGCTTAGGTTTTCAATGTGGTTGATCAGTAGCGTGTAGCGGGCTACAATCTGCTGGGGATTAGTGATCATGTTCATGTCGGCGTTATGGATGAGATCTATTTTCTTGGCATATTCGGATGTTGTGTATTCCAGACAATTTGGGTCGAGTTTGACGAGTATGCTTGCGTCAGCCCACATCATGTCAGGCGATGCTCTCAGCTCGCCGATATGTGGATCAAACCCTATTGTCACATTCTTGGTAGTCGCGAATATATGTTCATTTTCATCGCTGACAAAATCTATCGATGCCGTATCGTCATTGAACATTATGAAGCTGTAGCTCCCTTCCGGAAGGGAGATTCTTCCTGCCTCTTTGCCGGGGAAATCAAAACGCCATGGCTCGCATCCGCTATCGTAAAAAAACAGATATGCCATGCCTTCCGGGTCGGCTGATGTGTCAGTACCCCAGTTGTTGGTGATTGAGAATCCTATATTTGCGTCCTCACATGGCTCCAGGTCATCGAATATGCAGGATGTCTCCGGCAGAGCGAGTGCCGAAGCTAAGAGTAAGAGGTATGCACGTTTGAACAAAGCCATATAGGACGTTACTTGCTATTTATAACATTCTCTATGGACGGAAAGTTTCATAACCAGGATGTTAAACTCTTTGGTCTATACCGTTGCATTATGCATGATATTTATAAATCTTGTGGGAATCGATTTTATACCGGAAAATACTTGTATCTTTGCCGATAGTTTCAAACTATTTATTTTATGGCTAAGGGTAACAAGTTTGTTCGCGGAGTGAAGATTGCCGTTGCGGTGTTGGCTGTATTGGTGATGTCAGTTTGGTCAATGATACTTTACAGCGATGCATTTATTGACTGGTGGATAGTCCCGGCGGTTACATTGGGTGTAGGTATTGCAACTGCGATACATATGTGGAAATGGTGGATTCCGCTCACGTGGTCGGAATCCGGGCTGTTCAATGGGATGTGCCATTCGGTGTTTTCCGCAGTGCTTTTGACATTTGCATTTTTCGCTCTTAACAATATGCTTGCCGATTCAGCGTCGGAACGGGCTGATACCGCAGTTGTGACAGGTCATTTCAGGGAAGAGCATCACCGTCACCGTCGTGTGGGGCGTAGATATGTTGCCAACGGTGAGGTATACTATACTTATAAGCTACAGTTGAAGCTGTCTGACGGCAGGACTAAGTTTGTGGAAATGCCATTGAAAAATTATCGCCGCATTCATGATGGTGACTCGGCATCGGTGGTGCTTCGTGACGGTCTTTTCGGAGTGCCGGTGTTTGATCACAAGGCTTTGGAGTTTCGCAAGGGCAATAGGAGTGATAGGCGTTGAGGTATCAGTGCAATGCTATGATAAGCCATGACGAGATGCTCATGTAGATCAGCATTCCGATAATGTCGTTGGTGATGGAGATGAACGGACCGGTGGCAAGTGCGGGGTCGATCTTGAGTTTTTCGAGTGTCAGCGGCACGAATGTCCCGAATACCGATGCGAACATTACCACGCAGAACAGTGATATGGATACGGCAAACGTGGTCACTTCGTGACCGTGACCTATGGTGAAATAGTTGTATATGAACACCAACAGTGCTATTATGCCGCCGTTGAGCAGTCCCACGCCAAGTTCTTTCAGCAGTTGCTGAGTGGATTTCTTGATGTCAAGTGAGCCATTGGCAAGGCCCTGTACGACTATCGCTGATGATTGTGTGCCGACGTTTCCTCCTGTGCCTCCGATAAGAGGTATGAACAGGGCAAGCGCGGGGTCAACTACGAAACCACCCTCAAATTTACCGAGAATAAACGAGTTGCACAGTCCTCCGATCATTCCGATCAGCAGCCACGGAAGCCGGGCTTTGGTCTGGGCAAATAGTTTGTCGTCGCTCTCCACATCATGGGTAAGACCTGATGCCAACTGGTAGTCTCGTTCGTTAGAGTCACGCACCTGGTCCATCACGTCATCGACTGTGATGCGTCCCAGCAGTCTACCGATGGAGTCGACCACAGGCATTGCCACAAGGTCGTATTTTTCAAAGTCAAGTGCCACTTCGTCGATGGGGGTGTCGGCTTTGACTGCCACAGGATCATCCTCCATGACATGTTTTATTTTCGATACTGATGGGTGGGTGATCAGTTTCTTTAGCGGAAGAGTGCCCTTGAGGCGGTCATCGTTGTCGACAACATAGACGTAGTATACCTCGTCCATGTCCTCGGCCTGCATTCTCATCTGCCTGATGCATTCGGGCATGCTCCAGTTCTCGTTGACCACGATCATTTCGGTGCCCATGAGTCCGCCAGCGGTGTCCTCGTCGTACTTCAGCAGGTCTATGATATCGCCTGCCTGCTCCACATCGTCAATGTGGCTGAGGATTTTTTCGCGTTCCTCCTCGTCAAGCTCCTGTATCACGTCAACGGCATCGTCGGTGTCGAGGTGCTCGATCTGCTTGGCTATGTCCTCGGCATCCATCTTGCTCAGGAGCTGCTGGCGTTCGTCCTCGTCAAGTTCCATGAGCACGTCAGCCTGAGTCTCTTCGTCGAGCAGCAGGTACAGGTATTCGGCCTCGTCAATGTCGAGCTCATGGTAAAGCTCGGCGATCTCAGCCGGGTGTAGGTCCTTCAGCTCATCGCGGGCTGCATCGTCGGCATGGTCCTCGATGATTTTTTGCAGATGATGGATGTATTCGGGGGTAAAATCTTTCATTGCTTGATGGGTGATGTGGTGAGCGATTGTTTATATCTCTCTACAGCCGCCCCGAAGTAGCGACCTTCTATCCGGCTGACGAGACGAGTTGCGTCAGCTCGATGAACTGAGCCACCGACAATTGTTCGGGGCGCAGAGCAAGCAATGGGGAGTCGGGCAACGGTACGCCGGCAGGGAACAGCCCGCGCAGTGAATTGCGGAGTGTCTTGCGTCGTTGTCCGAATGATGTTTTTACGATTGTCTTGAATAGACGTTCGTCACACCCGAGCGATGTCACGTCGTTGCGGGTCATGATGATTACGCCGCTCTTGACTTTTGGCGGTGGATTGAACACGTTTTCATCCACAGTGAAGAGGTATTTCACGTCATACCATGCCTGGAGCAGCACGCTGAGTATTCCGCGTGCCTTGGTGCCTTCGGGTGCGGCAAGCCTTTCGGCGACTTCCCGCTGTAGCATTCCGGAGCACACTGTCACCTGATCCTTGTAGTCAAGGACGTGGAAAAATATCTGAGAGGATATGTTGTAGGGATAGTTGCCTATCACTCCGAAATTTTTCCCATCGGGATATAGGGCGGAAAGGTCTATCTTAAGAAAATCGGCATCGAGGATTCTGCCGTTAAGTTCCGGGAAATTGTAACGCAGATATTCGATGCTCTCTCCGTCGATCTCGGCTACTTTGACATCATGCCCTTTGGCGAGCAGGTACTTGGTGAGCACTCCCATGCCTGGACCGACTTCAAGAACCGGAATCCCTTTCCATGGATCAATGGTGGATGCAATCCGCTCAGCCACAGACTCGTCTATAAGGAAGTGCTGCCCTAAAGCTTTTTTTGGCTTTACGGCACTTTCCATTTTGCGTGGACGCGGGCTGTTATGGCTGTTGCGGTCTCTTTTCATCATGACATGGGTTTTCGGACACAAAGTTACTTTTTTTCCATGAAATATCCGCCCAAACATTCGATTTTAATTATTTTAATTTCTTTCAACCATTGTTTGAAAAACCATACGTGTGGTAACGGCGTTTGTAATATTGAAAGCACGAAAGGAGTGTCGCTCATCCTGTTGGTGATGTTCTCTCCACGTAGGCTCTCACAATGTAGCCCGCAGGTCAGTGTACCTCAGGCTATGTGGAGTACCCTTCACCGGGTGGCTTCGCAGATTCCCGGCGCAGGGCAATTTCTCTACTTAAGTGGGGTGAGCGTCAAGTTCCGGTAATAGTTAAGGTCTTTAGCCGTAAAGACCTTGGAATGGCAGAAATGTTGCCGTTCCGTATCTACAACTTCGGCCCGGCAAGTGGAACCAGTGTCCCGCCGGGCCTTTTTTTGTGTATCTCTATTTTGTCGGGTTATAGCTGTCCTTGCTCTATGAGTGTGGCTACGCGCTCGATTATGGCGTCTTTGCGGTCTTTATCAGGTTTGTAGCTTGTGCGGAGGTTCACGCCGAACACTCTGCCGAACGTCTGCCAGAATCCAGCCCGGAATGATCCGAGGAATGCTTTCAGTATATTGTAGCTTGACTGGTTGGTCTCGCGGTTGATTAGCTTTATTAGCATCTGTGCCTGTGACTTGGTGAATTTCTTGAGCACCGGTTTGTATTGCTCAAACACGGCACTCTCCATCTTTTTCAGGTGGTCCTCCCGCTCTTTTTGTGTAGGGAATGTTTCGATGTACTCGTAGGTCTCGATTAGTGTCTCGCAAATGAGTTTGGCATATGGAAGAGTCTTGCGTACATCGCGTACGGTTTTCCAGTAGAATTCCTCCTCTTTCTTATTCTTGAATTTCTTCATGGGAGGGAACACTGTGACATCCGACAGCACAAGCATCAGGCAGTCCTCTCCATCTTCTCCAGGGAAGAGATAGTATCCCTGAAGGGCACGTTTCCGCCCGCCTCCAGCCTCTATTTCCTCAGCCGAAGGCACATCATTGCCCACGGGTGACTGACCGAAAGAGGGGATTAGAGTCAACAGGCATAGAATGCAGGGGATAATATGTCGAAATATAGCTGGCATATCTATATAACAACGAGAAATGAGCTTGTTTATTGTGTGGTTATTTTGTGGTATGAAAAAAATAATAGGGCAGGGAAGCTTCCATCCCCGCCCTGATTTAAGTTATAAGATGATCTTATCTGATTCGTGGGGCTATAAGTGGGGATAATCTACCGTATAATGAAGCCCGCGTGACTCCTTGCGTTCTTTGGCCTGACGCATTATGAGGTAGCCTACGTTGATGATGTTGCGTAGTTCGCATATCTCGCGTGATGCTTTGGAGCATTTGAACAGTTTCTCGGTCTCTTCATATAGGATGTCAAGACGGTTCCAGGCACGGTCGAGCCGCAGGTTGGATCGCACGATGCCTACATATGTCCCCATGATCTGACCTACCTCTTTGATGCTTTGGGTTATGAGCACCATCTCTTCAGGATGGCGTGTCCCCTCGTCGTTCCAGGCAGGCACATCGCTACGGAAATCGTAATGGCTGATATGCTCCATGGAGTGTCGGGCTGCCGCATCGGCATACACTACAGCCTCGATGAGCGAATTGGATGCGAGACGGTTGCCTCCGTGGAGCCCTGTGCAGGAACATTCGCCTACGGCATAAAGTCGTCTGATGGACGACTCTCCGTTAGTGTCGACTTTTATGCCTCCGCACAGATAGTGGGCGGCTGGTGCCACAGGGATATAGTCCTTGGTGATGTCTATGCCGAGCGACATGCATTTCGCATATATGTTGGGGAAATGCTTCTTGGTTTCCTCCGGGTCCTTGTGAGTCACGTCGAGGTACACATGGTCGTCGCCGTGGAGCTTCATCTCAGAGTCAATGGCTCGTGCCACAATGTCGCGTGGCGCGAGTGAGAGCCGGGGATCGTATTTTTGCATGAATTCCTCGCCGCGCTTGTTGCGCAACACCGCTCCGTAACCTCGCATTGCCTCGGTGATGAGAAATGACGGCCGGTCGCCGGGATGGTAAAGAGCTGTGGGGTGGAACTGTATGAATTCCATATCCTTGACAGTTCCTTTGGCGCGGTATACCATGGCTATGCCGTCGCCGGTGGCGACAAGTGGATTGGTTGTGGTCTGATATACGGCTCCGGCTCCTCCGGTTGCCATAAGGGTCAATTTTGAAAGGAATGTGTCGACTTCTCCTGTCTCGGTGTTGAGCACATAGGCTCCGTAGCAGTCGATGTCGGGCGTGCGGCGTGTGACGATGCGCCCGAGGTGGTGCTGCGTTATTATCTCGATGGCGAAATGGTGCTCGAACACATCTATGCCCGGACATGCGCGCACGGCCTGTATGAGGCTCTGCTGGATTTCATAGCCTGTGTTGTCGGCATGATGGAGGATGCGGAATTCCGAGTGGCCTCCTTCGCGGTGCAGGTCGTAGCTGCCGTCGGGGGCCTTGTCGAAGTCGACACCCCACTCCACGAGACGCCGTATCTGCTCCGGCGCACCCTTCACCACCTGCTCCACAGCGGCGGGGTCGCTGAGCCAGTCGCCGGCCACCATGGTGTCGTGGATGTGCTTGTCGAAGTCGTCCACGGCAAAATCGGTCACCGACGCGACACCGCCCTGAGCCAGAGCTGTGTTGGCCTCGTCGAGACTCGTCTTGCACACAAGGGCCACGCGGCCTCGTGCGGCCGCCTTCAGTGCGAAGCTCATGCCGGCGATGCCCGAGCCGATCACGAGGAAGTCATAGCGATGAGTCATAGCGATATATTTTTCCGAAAAGCATTCCGGGCGTGCCGCAATGCTACGATTTCTGGTATTCCGTAGGCGACATGCCTGTGAGGTGCTTGAAATATTTGCCAAACGCCGACTGGTTGGAGAAATTCAGCGCGAAAGCCACCTGCTGGATGTTTTTGCCCGAAAAG
>OFFH01001566.1_pt1 | contig 11416 bp, 7 predicted proteins | sample 1521341 | NCBI WGS metagenome assembly OFFH01 (sample SAMEA3504108, study PRJEB24116) | mouse gut metagenome | biome: mouse gut; feature: mouse-associated habitat; material: faeces | place: Denmark | collected 2011 | reverse complement strand
AAGACCTGACAGGTTCTATCGCTAAAGCAGACATCAAGGAGTTGATTAAAACTCCAGTAAACAACGTTGCCGAATCTTTAGGCGGACGTATTGCCGGTGTCAATGTAAGCTCGGGCGAAGGTATGCCGGGCGGACAGATGAACATCGTCATCCGTGGTAACAACTCATTGACTCAGGACAACTCTCCTCTTTATGCCATTGACGGTTTCCCGGTGGAAGATCCTTCCATAGCCGCAGCCATTAATCAGAACGATATTGAGTCACTCGATTTCCTGAAGGATGCCTCTGCTACCGCTATCTATGGTGCCCGTGGTGCCAATGGTGTCGTGATGATTACAACCAAGAAAGGAACAGTCGGCCAGCCTAAAATTAAATATGACGGAAGTTTCGGTATTCAGCATATCACCAAAACGATTCCGATGATGGATGCATACGAGTTCGTCAAACTACAGGCAGAACGTAGTCCTAAAGATATGGAAACTACCTACTTCATGGATTATGACGGTAAGAAATGGGGACTGGAAGATTATAGGAATATCCCGCAATACAACTGGCAGGATGAAATCTTCCGCAGCGCATGGATGCAAAGCCACAATGTCAGCCTGACCGGTGGTTCGGAAGGAGTGCGCTACAATGCTTCTTTATCGTATTATGACCAGGACGGTATCTTATTGGAATCAAACTACAAACGTGTACAAGGCCGTATGGGTACTACCATCCAAAAGAAGAAACTGAAAATCTATCTGACAACCAACTATTCAAGCACTACAACCACTGGTGGTTCTCCTTCCCAGAACTCATACAGTGGTATGAATAACCTGTTCTATAGTGTATGGGGATATCGCCCCGTGACCGAACCGGACAGACCATTAAACTCGTTGATGGATAACATCATGGACGACGCGATAAACAATACCAACGATTATCGTTTCAATCCTATCATGTCCTTGAAAAACGAGTATCGCAAGACGTATGCGAACTATATTCAGTTCAACGGATTTGCAGAGTATGAATTTATGAAAGGATTGAAGTTGAAAGTTTCCGGCGGTTACACATTCGATACCCGCAAAGGGGAAACATTCAACAACTCGAAGACTCGTTATGGTAATCCGAAATCATCTGATAAGGTAAATGCAGAAATCTACCATTCTCAACGTGCAACATGGTTGAATGAAAATATTCTGACCTATCAGACCAATATCAAACAGAAGCATTCCTTCAATAGCATGGTAGGTGTAACCCTACAGAATTCCGACTATGAATACTATTCATACAAAACGGTACAGATTCCGAACGAAGCACTCGGAATGGCAGGAATGAGTGAAGGTATTCCGAGCACCACCAAATCATTAAAAAGCTCCTGGTCTATGCTTTCTTTCCTGGGACGTTTGAACTATAACTATAAATCATTGTATTATGCAACGGTTTCTTTCCGTTCCGACGGTTCTTCCAAGTTCCGTGGTGATAACCGTTTCGGCTACTTTCCTTCCGGTTCATTGGCATGGGGATTCATGGAGGAAGATTTTATGAAACCATTGAAGTCTGTTGTTTCTTCAGGTAAATTAAGAGCAAGCTGGGGATTGACCGGTAACAACCGTGTAGGCGAGTATGATACGTATGCTTTATATCAGATATTGAAGGATAAAGTCGGAGACTTTATTTCGATCGGCAGCCTTCCCAGTGGTGTATATCCGTTCGAAAACAGTCTGACAAGTGTAGGTACAGTGCCCACTTCCTTAAGAAACAGAAAACTGAAATGGGAGACTACCGAACAGTGGAACCTGGGGCTGGACTTAGGCTTCCTGGACGAACGCATCGGATTCACCGTCGACTGGTATCGTAAAACGACTCGTGATTTGTTGCTGAATACTTCACTTCCCACCTCTTCCGGTTATTTCAGTGCCATGAAGAATGTAGGAAAGGTGCGCAACCAAGGTATCGAGTTCACATTGAACACAACCAATATCAAGAACCGTCATTTCTCATGGACTACTAACTTTAATATTGCATTCAACAAGAACAAAGTATTAGAATTGGCCGAAAACCAATCTTCTCTGTTGAGTGCAGCCAAATTCGACCAAAACTATAACTCCCAATACAGCTACATTGCCAAAGTGGGTTATCCGATGGGAATGATGTACGGATTCATCTACGAAGGTACATACAAATACGAAGATTTCGACAAAGCAGGTGATACATATACACTGAAACGCAATGTTCCGTATTTCTCTTCCGAAAGTAATACACAACCGGGTATGCCGAAATACGCAGACCTGAATGGTGACGGTATCATCGACGACAACGACCGCACTATGATCGGTAACGGTATGCCGAAACATACAGGCGGATTTACCAACAATTTCGAATACAAAGGATTTGACCTGAGCGTCTTCTTCCAATGGTCGTATGGAAACGATGTATTGAATGCCAACCGCCTGTTCTTCGAGAACAGCAATAAGACACGTGACTTGAACCAGTACGCAACTTATGCAAACCGCTGGACACCGGAAAACCCGGAAAGTAATATTCCGAGAGCTACCGACTCCGGTTCCAACAAAGTGTTCTCTACACGCATTATCGAAGATGGTTCTTTCCTTCGTCTGAAGACCGTATCTTTAGGATATACACTGCCGAAACAACTGACCAAAAAATGGAAGATAGACAATGCACGTGTATTCGTTGCCGGTCAGAATCTATGGACATGTACAGGATATTCCGGTTATGACCCGGAAGTATCTATCCGTGAAGGCGCACTGACTCCGGGACTGGACTTCTCCGCTTATCCGAGAGCCTACTCTATCAGTTTTGGTATAAACTTAGGTTTTTAATCAATCATCCTTCAAACAATTACGTATATGAAAACAATAAAAATAATCATCATATCACTTCTTGTCGGACTTAACCTGACTTCCTGCGATTTCCTGGAAAAAGACCCGACATACACCACTCCTGAAAACTTCTTCAAAAATGAAGCGGACGCTGCCTCTTGGCTGACAGGAACCTATGCCATTCTGGGACAAAGTTCCTTCTACGGAAATGAATTCTTATACCTTGTAGGAGGTGACGATCTGGGACACTATGGTGGTGCCAACCGCGGACCTAACAAAAGTGGATTGATCTGTAACAATGCCAATACAAGTGATCCTGCCGTTGCAGCATTGTGGTACACATTATACTCCGGCATCAACAGAGCCAATATTTTCCTGGAAAACATTGATGCAGTGCCCGATCTGAACGACAATACCCGCAAGCAATACAAAGCCGAAGCCCGCTTCTTACGCGCATTCTATTATTTCACTTTGGTAGAATGTTGGGGTGATGTACCTTTCAAGACCAGTTCTACAGAAGATGCCTATAACCTCTCTATTCCGCGTACGGACAAACAGACAATTTATGATTTTATCATTAAAGAGATGTATGGCTCTGCCGAGGATCTCAAATCTGCTCAAGATTTGAACTATTTGCCGGGACGTGTTTCCAAATCGGCAGCTTGGGGTATGTTGGCACGGGTATATATGTTCAGAGCCGGCGAACCTAAACGTGACAAAGAAGTGGGTTTGGCCAACAATACGACTAGTGCCGAGATTACAGAATATTTCAAAAAGGCAAGTTACTATGCACAGTTAGTCAAGAATGAAGGTCATTCACTGACTGCCAAATATTGGGATTTCTTTATCGACATTTGCTCTGATAAGTATAACACAGCTCTCAATAAGGATGGTGCCAAAGCTAATGAAAGTATTTGGGAAGTAGAATTTGCAGATAATCGTTCAACGGATGTACGTGCAGAAGGTAGAATCGGTAATATCATTGGTATTCAGGGTAAAGATCTTTCTTCCAAAGCATCCATCACCGGTAAAGGTGACCCGGGTTATGCATACGCTTTTATCTGGAATACTCCTAAACTGCTCGAATTGTATGAAGCAAACGGCGACATTGACCGTTGCAACTGGAACATCGCCCCATTCACTTACACCCAGTCGGCAGGAGAAGGTACTCCGGTAGACGGTCGTGAATTTGTAAAGGGAAAAAGAGATGAAGTGGAACAACAATACTGGGACAAATCCTTCAGCTATGGTAAAACAGAGCCGGGATCTACTTACGGTGACCGTGAATCGAAAAACGATGCCAATAAGAACCGCAACAGGGCTGCCGCCAAATATCGCAGAGAATATGAAGCAGACAAGAAGAGTAAAAACGATACTTCCATCAACTTCCCTCTTCTCCGTTACTCTGACATTCTGCTAATGATTGCAGAGGCAGAGAATGAGGTCAACCATGGTCCTAATGAGCTGGCTTATGAATGTATCAACGCAGTAAGAGAGCGTGCAGGAATCAACAAACTTGCTGCAAATCTGGATGAAACCAACTTCCGTGAGGCAATCAAAGACGAACGTGCTATGGAACTCTGCTTCGAATATACACGCCGTTTCGACCTGATCCGTTGGGGAGACTATTACAAACTGATGCAGGAACAAGTAAATAAAGCTCAAACTGACGAATCCTGGAAATTCGGAATCAATGTATATACTTATTTCAATATTCCGAAGTCTTACAATTATTTCCCGATTCCTGCCAATGAAATAGGATCAAACGGTGCTATCAAGACGAATAATCCGGGTTGGTAATTCTCTTAATAACTTTAAAAAGAAAAGGACATGAAAACAATATATAAAAGTTTGATGACTATCGCTTTTGCCGGACTATCCCTGGCTTCATGCGACAAGGAATTAAAAGAAGAAACAGCAATGGAAGTGGGCGTAGTGACAGACAGCAATGTCAGCTTCGATGGCAAAACTGTAACTGTAAAGAAAGGAAGCCCTGTAACGTTCTGCTTTGATGGTGACCCTGATTTTATTAGCTTCTTCAGCGGAGAAATAGGCCATGAATACAAACATCGGGACAGAATTGAAATGCAACCGGAAGACGTAGAAAGATGTGAAATCAACTTCTCTATATTATATGACTATGGCAATGCGAAAACCATCGAAGGTTCTACTCACATATTAATATCCGATCAATTTGAAGGAATTAGTGGCAACAACGTGGAAAAAGACAAAGAAGCTGTTACTAACTGTGACTGGACAGAACTTGTCAGCCAGGAAGATCTTCCCAAAGCAACCAAAGTTACTAAAGACTATTCTTGCCCTTTGACTTCTTACTTGGGCAAGGAAATCAGCATTGCTTTCCGCCTGAATCCCCTTGACAACAGCGCTACAATGCCTGTTATACATATTAAAGGATTACAACTTAATCTAGAATTCAACAATGGGAAATCAACCACAATTAATGCAAAGAACTTCGAGTTCTCGGCATTGAATGTAACCTATAATTTAGATGATCTTGCAAAAGACGGAGGACATTTCAACAAACTGAAGGAAGCATTAGGAAACAAAAATCTGACACTTGAAGAAATGAAAAGCGCAGAATATGCAGACAAGATAGCATATACCACAGTGGACGGTAATATCCCATATTTTTGGAGAACTAGCCAACCGAATGATTTCGTAACGAGTGGAGGTAAAAAAGATTATACCAAAGGAGATACTTGGCTTATTTCCAATCCAATCCTCCTCAATGGTTCCTGCGGATTCATTGTAAAGCTTTCCTAATATCTCACCCTGATGCTGGTGTAGCCATCAAAAATATCTCGCAATCATTAGAAATATACTCACATACCTACGAAGAAACCGGAACATACACCGCTACCTTCGTAGCCAACAATGCAAACTACGTCCATCAAGGTGGTCAAGTAGTACGTGAACTGACTATAAACGTTGTAGAATAAAAACATATCCCCCAATTTTTCTAACCTTCAATCATCGAAAACGTTTATAAAAATCAGACTTTGATCAGTTTAACATCAGAAAGAGAGGGACCGCGAGGTTCCTCTCTTTTACTTTTACCATATCTTTTCACCCTCTTCCCTTTCTTCTCCTCCGAGAAAACATTTTTCTTTAGTCAGCTAGCATATAAATCAACATTTATATATAAGTTTGCACAAAAATAAAAACAATGCAACAGACTCTTCCTATTCATTTTGCCCCATTACAAGGTTATACCGACGTGATTTACCGTAACGCTCATGCAGCCTGCTTCGGAGGTATAGATACTTATTATACCCCATTTGTACGACTCGAGAAAGGCGGATTCCGCCATAGAGATGTACGAGGAATCGAGCCTGGGAATAATGAAGTACCCCATCTGATTCCGCAACTGATAGCTCCCTCTTTTGAGACAGCAGACAAGATCTTATCCCTATTCATTGAAAAGGGATATAAGGAAGTCGATATCAATATGGGGTGTCCTTTTCCCATGCTGGCTAAACGCCACAATGGTTCCGGTATTCTTCCTTATCCCGAAGAAGTGCAAGCGTTACTTAGCCGGCTGATTACGGAATATCCACAAATAAGTTTCTCTATCAAAATGAGGTTGGGTTGGGAAAATCCGGAAGAATGTCTGAAACTGGCTCCGATTATCAATGAGCTCCCTCTACGACAAGTGGTTATGCATCCCCGCTTGGGCAAACTGCAATATAAAGGAGAAGTCGACCTTAAAGCGTTTGAAGCCTTCCGGGGAGTCTGCAAACATCCACTCATCTATAATGGGGATATCCATAGTGTGGAAGATATTCGCCACATTCAGGAACAGTTTCCCGGATTAGCCGGAATGATGATAGGACGGGGATTACTTGCCAACCCGGCATTAGCATTGGAATATAAACAAAACCGTACACTTGAGTTCGATGGAATAAGAGAAAAATTGCAATCAATGCATAAATGTGTATACAATCAATATGCAGAACAGTTAGAAGGAGGAGACGAACAGCTTCTGAACAAAATGAAAACTTTCTGGGAATATGTAATGCCGCAAGCGGACAGAAAACTACTGAAAGCAATTCATAAAAGCACAAGCCTCAACAAATACAATCAGGCAATCCTTGCCTTTTTTAATCAACGATAAACTAATAACCAGTAATTTTACGTAATTTTGCACCCGTTTACAAACATGCACATTATGAAAAAGTACATTCTCTTATTTCTTTGCCTGATAATCGTATCGGGCAGTTTCGCACAAATGCAGGATTTCAAGTTCAAATTCTACGGACAGATTCGTACTGACTTATATTATAACAGTCGTGCTAATGTAGAGACCGTGGACGGATTGTTTTATATGTATCCGAAAGATAAGGTACGTGATCCGGATGGAAATGATTTGAACTCAACGCCTAACAGTAACTTCTATACTCTTTATTCGCGTCTCGGAGTAGACGTTGCCGGTCCGAAGCTGGGGACAGCCAAGACTTCTGCCAAAATAGAAGCCGACTTCCGTGGTACGGGCACTTCTTACTCTGTAGTCCGTCTGCGCCATGCTTATCTCAATTTGGACTGGGGAAAATCGGCGTTACTGCTCGGACAGACGTGGCATCCGCTATACGGCGAGGTAGCCCCGCAGATTCTCAACCTCTCTATGGGCGCACCCTTCCAGCCGTTCAGCCGTGCACCTCAGATTCGTTACCGCTATACAAACAAGAATTTCCAACTTACCGGAGCTGCTGTATGGCAATCTCAATACACTTCACAAGGTATCAATCCTGACAAACCGAAAGAGAGCATAAAAAGTCATGAATATTTAAAGAATGGTTGCATCCCAGAGATATATGTAGGAGCTGACTACAAGAACAACGGTTTCTTAGCGGGTGTAGGCGTCGAGATGCTTTCGATGAAGCCGCGTACGGAGTCTATCGACGAGAACAACAAAAAATACAAAGTAGACGAACGCATCACCACCCTCTCCTACGAAGCTCACGTGAAATACACAAACAAAAACTGGTACGTCGGAGCCAAAAGTGTATTGGGTTCCAATCTGACACAAGCTTCCGGTTTAGGCGGATTCGGAGTGAAATCAATCGATGAACAGACGCTGGAACAAAAATATACTCCCATACGTTTCTCCAGCTCTTGGTTCAATGTTGTCTACGGAAAGAAATGGAAACCCGGAATTTTTGTAGGTTATGCTAAAAACTTAGGGACAAGCGATGCACTATATGCCCCGAATGGAACTGACGCTCAAGTATATGGAACGGGAACAAACCTCGACCAGTTAGCAACAGCAGGCGCAGAACTGACCTACAATGTCCCCCACTGGAAATTCGGTTTGGAATATACCCTAAGCTCTGCATGGTATGGTTCACTCAATGCCTCCAACGGAAAAATCAGAGATACTCATGCCGTATGCAACAACCGCATTGTTGCCGTTGCCATGTTCATGTTCTAATCTCCCCCCTACACAAATATTTTGATTAATATCTGTCACCGATTGTCACCTAACAATTTGATTATAAACGATTAACATTGTGATAGCAAGCGGTGACAGTCATATTGCTGTCACCGGAAACAGACTGGTTGCATTTCATAAACCGGAGACATTCATTCCGAGAGTTCAAGCAGTTATATTTATTTCATTAATATAACGTGAATTCGATGAAAACTAACTGATTGAAAAATTGGTGGTTAACAATAAAAGTATTAAATTTATAGTGCTGCAAGATAACAGCTGCGTTTTCCGCTGCCTCATGATTTCCACAAAACAAGAAATTTTTTCTTGATAAAGCTATTGGATAGAAAGAACTACCTGTCCTGTGGAGACCATCAGGAGACCGTCAACATGAGTGCCGTCTGTTCGTTGCTGGCAACGTACAAAGCGCATAAAGTAAATCCGCGCACTTATCTGAATGACGTTATAGCAAGAATGCCATATATGCAGAAGGCAAATTATGAGAAACTGCTACAAATATTGCCACACAAATGGAAAGAAAGGAATAAGGAGATACAACTATAGATGGCTACTTACCTTGAAAGGAGATACACCCATTTTTTATAGGGTACTTTATCGGATGCTTACAATTGTTCAAGAGCTATCATTTGATTTCTGTTTTCTCCTACTATGTAGTACCTAGATATATTGTTTAGTTTCTTTCCATAAATATACGAAAAATAAATGACAATTCAATATAGCATCTAAGTTTTTTGCACAGACTCTCGGATGCTTACAGTGAGGATAGAAAAGTGCGTAAACTATATTTCTCAACTGATACACAAATGAAGGCGATAGATGTTTTGGATTTTTATAAAACACGCTTTCAAATCGAATTTTGTTTTAGAGACGATAAGCATCACAGGACTGGCAAATTGCTAAAGTCAAGATATTGATAAGCTCTTTTCATTTCAACGCTTCACTGACCAGCGTAAATCTAGCTAAAGTCAGAGCGCTGAAGGGATAGTCTTATCAATGGCCTCGGTGAAAGTGCTATGCCACAACATCTTTCTCATGCAACGATTTATTTCAGTGTCAGGCATTGAACCAAATCCAAAAATAAATCGAAAGCTATAGGAAGAGGGAATTAAATTTGCAGCAACCGCTGCATAAGTGTTGATGAAATGTTTACCGAATTATTGAATTTATGGAATATCTCTATAATTTTTCTTTAACTAACATGATAATGGGATTTGACTCTTCGTTCAATCTAGCTGCTATATTTTTTAGAGTACCTTTCAGATTACCATTGTTATAGGCATTAACAAGCTCATAAGCTTCTATTCTTTGATAAAAAATCACTTCTCCATTTAGGATTCCAATATCTGCCATATTTATTTTTTGTGCATTAGAATAATCCCTATTATACAACACATATTCATATAATTTCTTTTCTTTTCTATCGTAAATCAAATTTGTAGTAGAAAAATTTGTTTCTTTTTTTACCTTTTCTATAAAACAGTATTGATTCGTGAAAATTTTTGGGAAAAGAAATGTTTCAGGAATCATAGATTGTATAGAGGGGCTTTTTATCATGATAGGAGTTAAGTCACGTTCAGGAGAAAATTTAAACACAGTATCAGAAGATATTTCTGAGAATATCCATTGATCTTGAAAATAGAGGATTGAAGGATAAGAATAAAACATTAACAGATTTTCTCCATCAGCTATTTTCATCGTTTTTCTTTCTTTATAAGATATTGCGGTTTCAATGGCTACCTCTCCGTTTTGTTTGGATATTAGCATAAAGGTAGATTTACCGAGTGTTGTTGTATTGTCATCTTCTATCTTGCAAATCAACTTTTCTTTATCGAAATTGTATATCTGATTAATTCTAGCTTTCTCAGATCCTAAAAAATGTCGTTTATAGTTTCCAAATAAATCATATACTATTATTTTATTTTGCATGACATCATTGATAAACAATTCTTCATTATCTTCATCTAATACGGCATTATATGCGATTACATATTCCTCATTTCCATTTCCTTTACGATTGATTTTTTTTATGCCATTTCCCTTTTTTCTATCGAAAAGGAAAATATCCCCATCTTGAATATCGTTCCTTACAACTATAAATTTCTCGCCAACAGCAAGGATGTGCCCTTGGCACAGAAAGTCGTCGGAAGAATCCAATGCAACGTATTCAATTTCCATAAAATCTTGGAGAATTATGTCCTTGTGCGGATATTCATCTTTTGTTACATTAACGATAATCACGTTCTCATTCTCTAAGGATACATTCTTTTTACATCCTATCATCATCAATAATAGAACTAACCATATAATATTAGTATCTTTCATAACCTTAATCTTTAACATAAGCAATATTAGGATGTTTGAATTTTACCTATGACCAACATTTATTTAGTAAAATGGCAGCAATAAAAAACTGTTGTCATTTAAAGAAACATAGTAATAAAAGAACAGTTACTAATCAAAATCCATAAAATTAATTAATCAAAAGCACATAATCAATATGCTTAAAAATTTTAGAACGACAGTAGTAACGTGAATTCTCTTTCATATTGAAGAATTTAATTACATCAACATGATCTTTTCTCCACAATCCCTTGATGCCATAAAGTGACATGTTAACTATCTCATATTCTTTTTTGAAAGTTTCTATGGCTAGAGAATCGTTTTCAAGAGCAAATCTTAATACTTTTATTACATTTTTACAAGAACCTTCACTAAGTCTACTTTCTTTATTTCCCCGAAATGATTCTTCAAATACATCTTCTTGGTTATTCTTGTGTTTTCCTTGCTGACCGAAAATATTTACAAGACAACAGGAAAGTAACACTGCAAATATAAAAAATCTTTTTATAGATTTTTATGCTATTTGAAAGAAAATATGTTGATTATGAGCTGTGGAAACTAATACAATGTCTTAAAGCTATAACTTGATAATGACCTTCTGCACATTTAGCACAATAGTACAAGCAACCACCTGACCATACATCTTCGTATGAAATAACAGTGCACTTATTTCCACTACTACTCTCATCTCTTGCCAATGCTTCCACATTAGCTAATGCTAACCTTGAAAGTTTCACTTCTTTATTTATAGAAGCATACAGATTGTATCCAGCAAAAG
>OFFH01001565.1_pt1 | contig 11416 bp, 10 predicted proteins | sample 1521341 | NCBI WGS metagenome assembly OFFH01 (sample SAMEA3504108, study PRJEB24116) | mouse gut metagenome | biome: mouse gut; feature: mouse-associated habitat; material: faeces | place: Denmark | collected 2011 | reverse complement strand
CAGGGCCGCCGCAAATCTGACCAGAACCGAGAAGCGGCTGAAGGTGGTTTTTGACAGACAGACGGACTTTGTGCCCCTGGATCAGATCCTGTATGTGGAAGCCCAGCGGCAGTACGTGGTGGTCCACACCGCCGGTGGATCCTGCCGGATGAAGGCTTCCCTGGCGGACACCGCCAAGGAGCTGGACGAGAGGTTTTACAGGTGTCAACGTTCCTTTCTGGTAAATTTGAGCTATGTGGTAAGGATAAAAGGAAATTGTGTGGTGCTGAAAAACGGAGAGGAAATCCCCATCAGCAGAGGGGCGGGGGAAGAGATCGGAAAAGCCATCATACAATTATTTTAGAGGGCAGGACAATGAGCAGACTCTTTGGAAGGTGGATTGACAGGCGGATAGAGGCGTACCAGACCGACCTGATGCAGAAATACTGCGATGAAGTTGAGAGCATGTACACAAAAATGCGGGGCTGGCGCCATGACTACCATAACCATATCCAGGCCATGCAGGCCAGCATGGCCCTGGGCAGATATGAGGAGGTAAAGGAGTATCTGCGGCTGCTGAATGATGATCTGACCACTGTGGACACGGTGGTGAAGACAGGACGTGTGATGGTGGATGCCATTTTGAACGGGAAACTGTCCCTGGCTGCCCGGCATGAGATTCCCGTAAATGCCAAGGCAAAGATTCCTGCGGACTGCAGGGTCAGCGATGTGGATCTGTGTGTGGTGATCGGAAATCTGCTGGACAATGCCATAGAGGAGAACCGCAAACTGGAGGCTTCAAAGCGGTTTATCCGGGTCTACATCGGCACCAAAAACACATATCTCTACATTGCAGTCACCAATGCCGCGGGCAGGAGGCAGGAAAAAACAGGGGCCCGTTTCCTGTCCTCCAAGGGCAGTATGCATGGGTTCGGCCTGTCCCGGGTGGAGGGGATTGTGAAAAAACAGGAGGGAGTCTTTACCGCAGACAGCGAAGACGGCGGCTTTACGGCGGAAGTGCTTCTGCCCCTGTAAGAAATCCCTGTGCCCCATGAAGGCAGGCGTTCAGACGCCTGCCTTCATGGGAAGGACCCACTCTGTTTGCTGCTGCTTTGAGAGCAGATGAAAGAATTCATCCTCCGGCATGGGCTTGGAGTAATAATAGCCCTGTACATGGTCGCATCCTATGCTCTGCAGCAGTTCTACCTGTTCCTTGGTCTCCGTGCCTTCTGCCAGAAGTCCCAGTTTCAGCTTGTTTGCCATACTGACCACCTGCTCCAGAACCAGTTTTCCCTTGTTGGAGATCATGAGGTTTTCCATAAATTTTTTGTCCAGTTTTATGGCGTCAAAAGGTGTCTCCACAAGAATGTTCAGGGAGGAATAGCCGCTGCCGAAATCATCCATCAGCAGGGTATATCCTTCCTTTTTTAACTGCAGGGCCTTACTGCTCACCTGTTCGCTGTCCGCAGATTCCGTGATTTCCAGCTCCAGCAGGGATTTGTCGATCTCATTCTGGGCAATGATGTCAGAGAGAACCTTGATGCACTCGTTGTCATTCAGATGGACTCTCGACACATTGACCGAGACAGGGCAGGGTTTCACGCCCGCCTTGTTGCAGCGGCTGATAAAACGGCAGGCCTTCTCCCAGATATAGTAGTCCACCTTTTTGATATAGCCGTTTTCTTCTATAATAGGGATGAACTGGTCCGGATAGATCATGCCCCGTTTTGGATGCCGCCAGCGCACCAGGGCCTCCGCCCCGATGATTTCATTTCTTGCAATGCTGTATTTTGGCTGTAAATACATCAAAAACTGTCCTTCGGAAATGGCGGTCTGAAGGTTTTCTTCGATAAATTTCCGGTTGTACAGAGAATCTTTGTACTGTTCCTTGTAGAACAGAATATTGGTGAGAATATTGCTTTTTGCTGTTTTTCTGGCCATGGCCGCCCGGTCTTCCATCTGACGCAGCTCCATGCTCCGGTCTGTGACCGAATATACGCCATAGGTCATCTGCAGCTTTACTCCCTTATAACGGCAGATTCTGGCATCCAGCTGCTGGATGAAGGAAGCCAGGGACTTCTTGGTCTCATACTCGGTGACAATCATAAAGACATCGCTTCTCAAATTCATAAAGTACTGGTCGTCCCGGCAGTAATCCCGCAGCTGTCTGGTGATAAAACCGAGAATCTCGTCCCCGAACCGTTCTCCGTACAGGTCGTTGACAATCTTGAACTTACGGATGTCAAACTGGATGAAGGCCACATTGCCGGCGGCGGTCATCAGAAGATGAGTTACATTCCGGCGGAATTGTTTCAGTCTTCCCAGCTCTTTTAAAATAATCTGCATTTCGTCGGTTTCGGAAAAACATTCCAGATCAAGATCCGAGTCCTGGATATCCTGCAGGTACTCCGTGAGCATGTCTTCCAGGATGTCCACGCTGGCGCTTATGGCGCGGGGACATTTTTGAAGGATCATCTTTTCCTGGCGCACCGCCGCCATGCCTTCCGGCGTGGAGATGTCCTTACCCAGAATTTCCTGGCACCTGGTACGGTCCTCCATGGCGTCTTTGAATCGCTGTATGAACTCCTCGGTCTTCCGGTTGCTGTAGATTTCGGTCTCCCTGTCCTGGGGATCGCAGAAGCCGAAGGCCAGCCCCAACACCAGCATGGAGGCCGTAATGCAGCCGCAGGTGCCGCCCTGGCGCATTCCCCCTGCAAAACAGGTGCTGATCTTAAACGCGGTCTTCAAATCCATTCCGAAATCACCTGCAAACGCACCGAATAAGGCCTGTGAACAATGGTAGCCTTGATATAACAGTTGAGCGGCTTTTTCTTTATGTGTCATCCTGACGCTCCTCCTGCGGCCGGCCTGTATCGGCATTGTCGTCGGTCCGCAATTTAGATATGACTTTGCTGTTTGTCCAGCATATGTTTAAGAAATTCTAAATTTTATTGTAACATATCATTGGCAGATTGTGAAGTATTACTTAAATAAAAAAACGGCAGGCTATCTCCTGTACGAGGAGGCCTGCCGTATGGGATGTGTCTCAGCAAGAGCGCCATGTCCTGAACGACGCTCTCAGATTATATTATGTCCTGGATGCCTGTCTTCTCGGCGAAGTAATGCTGCTTTGCCATAAGTTCCTGCCGCTTTTCTGCCGGGATGCCGTTGAGCATATCTTCAAAAAGCATGTCCCGCATGGGAGTTCCCTTGGACAGGGTGAACAGCTGTGCATTCAGCCACTCGTCCCACAGGTGCGCAAACAGGCTGCGGCTGTCCATAAAGGTATCCACGTTCTCAAAGCCTTTTTCAGGATCATAGTACTGCAGCACCACAAATCCGTAGATGCCCGCGTCCAGCGCAATGATATCTTCTTCCGCATACAGTTCCGCAAAAGCATCCGCCACCTGACGGCATTTTGCCTGCTCTTCCTGGGTTATAAATTTCTTCTCGTTCATGTTATCCTCCTTCTGAAACGAAAGGTGTGCGTCATTTCAGACTTCGGATCCAGTCTTCGTAACGACACACAGGTTAATGGGTTCAATATAGTCTACAGAATATGTAATATAATCCTATGGGAATTATCATACCACATATAAGAAGTAAAGTCTATTCGTTTTCTGAAATATTTTGCGAGAATTTGTCGAAAAAGGGAATTTTTCCATAAAAAGGTCTGCCTTTTCAGTGTGAGGGGATGGTTTTCTGCAGAGTGTCTGGAGAATCAGAATGCCGGAAATTTTTACTGTCCGTATCAAAATAGATGTTTTTTGCCTGGCTCCATGCCGATATATTCAAGTATATCATGCCTGAGAAAAAATGTCTATGAAATAAGGCAAAACTATATGTACACACGGGTAAGAGGGTACTTGATTTTATCCTTATCTTGTTTTAAAATCATTTTGTATCAAACTAAGAAATATATTTACAGATAAACAAGGAGGCGAAAGGCTGTATGCAGAAACGTATTTTGGTGGTGGATGACGACGCGATGAATTTAAGGATGACGAGTTTGATCCTGGAGAAGCACTATGAGGTTCTGCTGGTGAAGTCAGGGGAGGAAGCTCTGGACAAACTGAAACGCGAAAGCATCGACTTAATTCTCCTGGATATTGCAATGCCTGGCATGAACGGTATTCAGACGTTTAAGCGTCTGAAGGAAGATGATGTAGAGATTCCTGTGATTTTCCTGACGGCATCAGGGGATGAAGATGATGTAATGACAGCGATCAGACTGGGGGCGGCTAATTATCTGAAGAAACCCTTTATGCCAAAAGAGCTTCTGGAGCGGGTGGCAAAGGAGTTTGAGAAAAAGTGAGGACAGAGGCACAGACAAGCATACATTTGTTTATGGCAGGTGTTGTCAGCACATTCAGCGTGATGTTGACTTTGATTACTTTGGCAATGCTTTGGGAACCGTGGACGGTTGTTTTGACGGTGGTAGGCTGCTTTGTGGTATGGTGGCTTCATATTGGCAGAATTGGCTCAGATCTGTTGTATGAAAATATTTGTGCCGGATTGTTGATGATGGAGTTTTTTTTCTTTGGGGTACACAGCACCAGCCTCTATGATATTCCTCTTGTGGCCTGTGTGCTTCTTGTCAGCCTGTCCCTGCTGAGCAGGAAATTGCTGTTGTATCTGATCGGCGCTCTGTATGTGGTCATGCTGTTGTACCATTTTCTGCTGCTCCAGACCATTTCAGCCCATATGGGTCTGGAAGGCGCTCTGCGGATGGTGCTGGGCGCCGCCTCCGTGGCGGGGGTGGTGGCAGTGGGAAGATACCGGATCAACAGACGCCACCGGGAGCAGAGGAAATATTCCAGTATGCAGGAACAGCTGCAGACGGCGGTGCGCCAGAATGCCGATTTTCTGTCAAATGTATCCCATGAGCTGCGGACTCCTGTGAATATGGTCATCGGGATCAGTGAGGTGGCTTATGGGAAAGCTGTATCCAAGGAAGTCAGGGATGATTTAGACTCTATAAAACTGGCTGGCAAAAGGCTGTCCAGCCAGATTAACAATATTCTCAATTATACTGAAATTGTGGAGAACACGCTTTCTGCGGTGAATGAACCCTATGCTATTACTTCTGTGGTCAATGATGTGGTTGCCATGGCGACCATACAGGGCAGCAGTCATCAGCTGGAGCTGGTGTTTGACATGGATCCCAGAATTCCTTCGGTTCTGCTGGGAGATGCGGAGAAAATTTCCCATGTAATTAAAACTCTTCTGGAGAATTCTCTTAAATTTACCGAGGAGGGCGGTATTGACGTCTATGTGGGATACCGCCGTGAGGAATATGGGATCAATCTGATTGTGGACGTCTGTGATACAGGCATCGGCATGACGTCTTCCCAGCTGGGGCAGATGAAGGATGATTTCTATCAGGCGGATTCCGGAAGCAGGCGTTATGTGGGCGGCCTGGGCCTGGGAATTCCCATTGCCCGGGGGCTGCTTCACGCCATGGGGGGCTTTGTACACTTTGAAAGCAGGGAACAGCAGGGAATGCAGGCTCACATTGTCATTCCCCAGAAGGTGGAGAATTACACCCCCAGTATTGTGGTGCCAAATGCCCAGCAGCTGTGCATTGCGTGCTATTTCCGGCCGGAGCGGTACAGCCGCGACGAAGTGAGAAGATATTATGATAATATGATACTTCATCTTGTGGAAGGGCTTGGCATTGAGGGATACCAGGCGCACAATTTTGAAGGGCTGCAGAAGCTGCAGAGAGAACATAAACTGACCCATATTTTTATTGCCCAGCTGGAATACATGAAAAATTCTCCTTATTATGAAGAACTGGCGCTGACGCATCAGGTGGCGGTGATAGCGGAGAAAGACTTTGTGCTGGATGAGGACAGCAGGCTGCTGGTGCTGAGAAAGCCGTTTTTTGCTTTGACCATCGTAAATCTGCTCAGCGGGCAGGAGCGGGACACTAACTTTGAAGAGATACATAATTTGGGACGCAGGCCATTTACCTGCAACGGCGTGCACGCGCTGGCGGTGGACGATGAGGAGATGAACCTTATGGTGGCCAAGGGGGTGCTGGGAAACTACGGCATGCAGGTGGACACCTGCCTCAGCGGCAAGGAGGCCGTGGAGCGCTGTATGGAGAAATCTTATGACATCATCTTTCTGGACCATATGATGCCTGGATTTGACGGTGTGGAGACCCTCAAGCGCATTCGGGAGATCAATGACGGGGCCTATAAGACGCTGCCGGTGGTGGCTCTGACAGCAAACACCATCAGCGGCGCCAGGGAAATGTTTCGTAATGAGGGATTTTCGGAATTCGTACCAAAACCCATTGAGCGTTCTGTTCTGGAGAGGGTTCTGCGCAGGGTGCTGCCGGAGCACTGTATCCAGTATGAATCAGAACAGGAGATATGCATAAAGATGCCGGAGGGTGTGGAGCCGGAGATTGATTCTGTGGAGATTTACCGGGAGATGCCGGAGGAGTCCTCTGCGGAAGGAAGTGCAGTGGAAGAGGAAGGAACTGGACTGCCTTATGGTTCTCTTGTGCGGGCAGGTATCAATGTGGGGATGGGCCTGGATTACTGCGGCGGAGAGGAAAGCTTTTATCTGGAAATGCTGCAAATGTTCCAGGAACAGGAAGAGGAGAAGCGCGCAGAGATCATATCCCTGTACGAGGAGGGCAATTGGAAGGACTATGCCATTAAGGTCCATGCGCTGAAGAGCACTTCGCTGACTATCGGCGCGGAAGCCCTGTCAGAGCAGGCCAAGGCACTGGAACAGGCGGGCAAGAACGAGGATGAGGGCTTTATCCGCAGCAACCATTCCCGGCTGCTGCAAATGTATCAGGAAGTCTGCAGAAGTATTGCCAATCTTTAAAGGATATGTGTCCCACAGAGGGGCAGTGAGGAGTTAGCGTGTTTAAGAAATGGTTTGACAATATCTTTGACCACAGGATCAGCCTGAGAGAGCGCATGTTCCGTCTGGTCACAAGCATCAGCATGATCGCCCTGCTCTTTATGCTGGTTATGTGCAGGTACACGGCAAACCTGTTTTTGCTGGCGGGAAGCCTGTTGTTTATGTATCTGGCCATGAGGATCAGTATTAAGAAAGAAAATATCAATGGGGGGGCCACGGCCACAGTGGTGCTTCTGCTCTGTCTGTTTCCCATTGTGTTTTTTACTGGGGGCGGGATTTACGGCGGGGTGCCGGAGTGGTTTGTGCTCTGTTTTATTTACATTATCATTACCCTGGAGGGAAAGCGGAAAGGCGTGTTTTTCCTGCTCTGTACGGCGGAGACAGTGGCATGTTATTACATAGCATATAATCATCCGGAGTATGTGATGCAGAATACCAAAGCAGAGGCGTATTTTGATTCCATCCGCTCTGTGGTTCTGGTGGGAGGGCTCACCAGCCTTCTGCTTCTGTTCCTGACCCATCTGTACGAAAAGGAGAACAAGCTTACGGTTCAGCAGAAGAAGGAGATAGAGGAGCTGAACCAGGCGGAGAACCACTTTTTCTCCAGCATGAGCCATGAGATCCGCACCCCTATCAACACCATTATCGGTCTGAATGAGATGATACTGCGGGGGGATATTTCTGATGACATTGCGGAGAATGCACGGAATATCCGGGGAGCCAGTAAAATGCTGCTGACGCTGATCAATGACATTCTGGATCTGTCCAAGATTAAATCCGGCAAGATGGAGATTGTGAACGTGTCCTATGAGACAGGGGAGCTTTTTTCGGAAATCGTCAACATGATATGGATCAAGGCGAAGGAAAAGGGGCTGGAATTCAAGCTGCACGTGGATCCATCCATACCCAGCATGCTCTGCGGCGATGAGGTGCGGATCAAGCAGGTGCTGATCAATCTGCTGAACAATGCGGTGAAATATACAAAAGAGGGATCCGTGACGCTGTCCGTGCGGTGCGAGCGGGTGGGCGTGAACCGGGTGCGCGTCTGGTATTCCGTGGAAGATACGGGACAGGGAGTGAAAAAGGAAAACATTCCTTATATATTTGATGCCTTCAAGCGTGTGGACGAAAAGAAAAACCGCCATATCGAGGGTACCGGGCTGGGACTGAGCATTGTCCGCCAGCTGGTGGAACTGATGGGCGGGGAAATCAGCGTCAACAGTGTGTATATGAACGGTTCCACATTTCTTGTGACACTGGAACAGGATATTATGAGCGAAAAGGAACTGGGAACCTTTACACTCACATCCAGGATGAAAGTCCATGATGGGGAGCAGTACAGGCAGAGTTTTGAAGCACCCAATGCGCATGTGCTTGTGGTGGATGACAACGAGATGAACCTGCTGGTGGTGAGCAAGCTTCTCTCGGAGACCAAAGTGCAGATTGACACGGCTTCCAGCGGCGCGGAATGCCTGAAGCTGGCCCAGTACCAGCATTATGACTGTATTTTGATGGATCATCTGATGCCGGAGATGGATGGAATAGAATGTCTCCATGCCCTTCATGCGCAGCCGGGAGGGCTGTGCCAGGATACGCCTGTGATTGCGCTGACTGCCAATGCCGGAAGCGACAATCAGCAGCTTTACAGGAAAGAAGGATTCAGCGGTTATCTGGCAAAGCCCATCAGCGGTGCCCTGCTGGAAGCTGCCGTGCTGAGCATTCTGCCAAAGAAGCTTGTGAAACTCAGCGAAATGGCCAGTCAGTCCGAAATCGGGAAGGATGTGCTGATTTTTGACCAGGCAAAGAGGATTTCACTGCTGGTTACCACCGACAGCGTCTGTGATCTTCCGGAATCCCTGCAGAAGAAATTCGGCCTCCATATCTGTCCTTACTATGTGTGTACGGAACAAGGACGTTTCCTGGACAATTCCGAGCTGAAGGCAGATGAGCTGCTGGCCTATATGGCAGAGGGGAAAAACGGCATATCCCAGCCGCCCACGGTGGAGGATTATGAGAAATTCTTTGCCCAGAGGCTGAATGAAGCCCAGAATGTGATTCATATCACCATGGCCAAGCACGTCAGCGACGGGTACCGCAATGCCATGGAGGCGGCAAAATCCTTTGAAAATGTCACGGTAATTGATTCCGGACATCTTTCCAGCAGTATGGGACTTTCGGTGCTGCATGCCGCTTATATGGCGGAAAACCATGCCTCAAAGGCGGATATTGTGAAGACGGTGAAAAAGCTGAGGCACTCCATTTCTTCGGCCTTTATCATTGACAGTACCCATATGATGTGCAAGTCAGGACAGATATCCAGAAAGATTCAGGTGATGTGTGACGCACTGCTGCTGCATCCTGTTATTGTACTGCGGAACAGCCGGATGGCAGTGGGCAGCATGGAGATGGGAAGCTTTAACCATGTGATAAAAGGATATGTCAAGAAAGTACTTCTGAATACAAGGAATATTGACAGGAGGGTTCTGTTCATTACTTATGCGGGACTGGATGACAAGAGTCTTCAATATATCCAGGATCTGGTAAAACAGTATTGTCCTTTCGAGAGGATTTACCTGCAGAAAGCGTCTTCTGCGATTGCCAGCAATTGTGGACCAGGATCCTTCGGTCTGCTGTTTATGAAGAAAAATGACGCATTGATTACATATTCGGACACACCGGGGGAAAGCCGGTAAATACGGATACATTGTTGGTCGGCAACAGCCGGGTGTATGCCAGGGCTGTTGCCGATTTGTCGTTTTGCGGCAAATTTTGTCGACGGTCTTTCCTGGAAAATAGTCTGACAATATTATGAAATGATTTTACAAATCATTTTGTTCTGAAAAAGGAGGCCATGGATGAAAAAGGCACAGACAATGCAGATGACAAAATGGAAGGCATTTATCGGCGGCGGTGATATACTGCGGCGGTGGATGTGTACAAGACGCGGTATTTCATCCGTCACAGCACTTCCGCGATTTCCATTCTGGGGGAACTGGAAATTGTGAAAAAGCATGGGTACGGTCATATTACAGTCAACAAAACCAATGACTATGTGATAAAACTGGAACCCAGGGCGCCGCATTTCCATACCTGGTTGTGAGGGAAAATCAGTTCCTGCAAGTGTCCGGACGGCTGCTGGATTTGATGATCGCAGAACTGTCGGAGCCGCTGCAGAGACTATTGTGCGCCTTTCCGGAGGAATTGCGTGAGAGGGCCGCGGAAATGGCCCTGGAGGCGGCCGTGAGAGAACTGGGCAGGGTGATTCAGGGATCCGCGGGAAAGGTGTAGGGCCGTTGCGTATGGCCTCACAGGACGACAGATCATATTATGAGCAATCATGATATGGTCTGTTTTTTTATATCATAGGAAAGTGCGTCCTATGATACAAAAACGCTCCGCGGGGATCGCACTGCGGCGGAAAGGAATCATGTCGCTGAAGCGCCCCGCCGCAGGCAGAGAATCCTGCGGAGCAGGATTCTTTTTTATCTTTGTGAATGAAACCAGGGAAAAGAGTTGATAATATGACACTTTATGAAGCACGGAAAGGATGCAGCTACTGCATTGAGGGACTATATGTGGAGCCGGCCATCACCAGGCGCCTGCAGGCGCTGGGACTAAATGACGGCACTGTTGTCAATGTACTGAACAGAAAGAACAGGGGGGCGCTGATCATCCGGGTACGGGGGACGCGCCTGGCGCTGGGAAAGCACATTTCCTCCAGTATTGAAGTCAGCCCGAAAAACAGGGAGGACGAAGAGGGGGAGGTGGGCGCAAAATGAACCACAGCCATGACAAAACCGGGAAGAAACATATCAATGTGGCCTGCATCGGTAATCCCAACTGCGGCAAGACTACCTTATTTAATGCCCTGACAGGTTCAAAGCTGAAAGTGGCCAACTGGCCCGGGGTCACCGTGGAACGGATGGAAGGTGAGACAAGCTATGAGGAAACGGAGATTACGCTTGTGGACACCCCCGGGATTTACTCCCTGACCTGCTATACCATCGAAGAGAAGGTTACCAGAAAATGTGCCATGGATGATGACATTGACGCCATTATCAATGTGGTGGATGCCTCGTCCCTGGAACGGAATCTCTATCTCACCCTGCAGCTTCTGGAATTGGGAAAACCAATGGTTCTGGCGCTGAACATGATGGATGTGGTAAAAGAGCGCGGCATGGAGATCGACATGCACCGTCTGCCGGAGATGCTGGGAAATATTCCTGTGGTACCTGTGTCTGCCGCCAGACGCACGGGACTGGATATCCTGCTTCACGCGGTGATTCACCACTGTGAGGAGGGTATGGAGGACTACATACTGGATTATCCCCCGGAGATTGAGACTAAAATCACCACTTTGGAAGCCGTGATGCAGGAGAATTACCCAAAACATTCCTCTGCCAGATGGCATGCCATAAAGCTTCTGGAGGATGACGAGGAGGTAAAGCAGGAGCATCCCGTTTCCGTAGTCCATGTGGTGGACAGAAGCTACGAAAAAGAAATGATACAGTGTAAATATTCCTACATCGAAAAAATCATGAAGGAGATC
>OFFH01001553.1_pt1 | contig 11519 bp, 8 predicted proteins | sample 1521341 | NCBI WGS metagenome assembly OFFH01 (sample SAMEA3504108, study PRJEB24116) | mouse gut metagenome | biome: mouse gut; feature: mouse-associated habitat; material: faeces | place: Denmark | collected 2011 | reverse complement strand
AGTGCGGTTCCTGCCGAAAGGCCCAGTCAGGCAATCATCCGGACATTATTCGGGTAGTTCACGAGAAACCCAATACCATCAGTGTGGATGATATCAGGAGACAAATCAACAACGATATTACCATTAAACCTTATAGCAGCCCCAAAAAGATCTACATTTTAAATGAAGGGGAAAAGATGACGGTTCAGGCCCAGAACGCTCTTCTAAAAACTTTAGAGGAACCGCCGGAATATGCCGTGATCTTGATCTTGACAACAAATGTGGATTCCCTGCTTCCTACCATCTTAAGCAGGTGCGTGGTTCTTAATATGAAGCCTGCTAAGGATGCGCAGGTGAAAAAGTTTCTGATGGAGACCATGCAGATACCGGATTACAAGGCAGATATATGTACTGCTTTTGCAAGGGGGAATCTGGGGAAAGCAAAGATGCTTGCAGGCAGCGAGGAGTTTGATAAGGTAAAGGAAGAAGCAGTCACGCTGTTGAAATACATTAATGAGATGGAGATGCATGAGATTGTTTCTGCCATTAAGAAGATAAATGAATATAAATTTGATGTAAATGATTATCTGGATATTCTTTCTGTGTGGTATCGGGATGTGCTGCTGTTTAAAGCGACCCATGATGTAAATCACTTGATTTTCAGAGAGGAAATACAGTATATTAGAAGGGTGGCAGACAGGAGTACTTACGAGGGCATTGAAAAGATTATTGATGCACTTGAAAAGTCGAAGCAGCGCCTTGTGGCAAATGTAAATTTTGATCTGGCCATGGAATTGCTGCTTTTGACTATCAAAGAAAATTAAGTGGGGTAAATAGATTTATGACAATGGTGATAGGTGTGCGTTTCCGCACAGCGGGAAAAATATATTTTTTTAATCCGGGGAAGCTGAATATTAAGCGGGGAGACCATGTGATCGTAGAAACGGCAAGAGGGATAGAATACGGTACTGTGGTTGGGGATCCGAGGGAGGTTGAAGATAAAAAGGTGGTACAACCTCTAAAGCCTGTCCTGCGGATCGCAACTTCGAGGGATGATGAGCAGGAGGCTGCAAATAAGAAAAAGGAAAAAGAAGCTTATAAGATCTGCCTGGAAAAGATCCAGAAGCACGGTCTTGAGATGAAATTGATAGATGCGGAATATACGTTTGACAATAATAAAGTGTTATTTTATTTTACAGCGGACGGGCGCATCGACTTCAGGGAGCTGGTCAAAGACTTGGCGGCTGTGTTTAAGACAAGAATTGAACTGCGGCAGATTGGTGTCCGTGATGAGACGAAAATTTTGGGGGGCATTGGTATCTGCGGAAGGGAACTGTGCTGTCATAGGCATTTGTCAGAATTTGTTCCTGTTTCTATTAAAATGGCAAAAGAACAGAACTTATCTTTAAACCCTACAAAAATTTCAGGTGTTTGTGGCAGGCTGATGTGCTGTCTAAAGCATGAGGAAGAGACCTATGAGGAGTTAAACCGCAGGCTTCCCAATGTAGGTGACCACGTGACCACAGAAGACGGGCTAAAGGGTGAAGTGCACAGTGTGAATGTGTTAAGGCAGCTTGTTAAGGTAGTGGTGGAAGTTGGGGATGAAAAGGAGATTCATGAGTACCGGGTAGAGCAGCTCCGCTTTAAAAGAAGGCATAAGCATAATAAGGTTGATGTGCAGAATGAAGAGTTGAAAGAGCTGGAAAAGCTTGAAAAAGAAGAAAGAAGATCAAAACTTGATGATAATTAGGTTTTGGGCCGGAGGATGGGTAATTGGTTACGCTGAAGGAAAATGAGCGAATCGACGATTTACAGAGAAATCATTACAGGATCATCCAGGATCCGGGGCGCTTTTGCTTTGGTATGGATGCAGTGCTGCTTTCTGGGTTTGCCTTTGCAAAAGAAGGCGACCGGGTTTTGGACCTTGGAACCGGAACCGGGATTATCCCGATTTTGATGGAGGCAAAAACGGATGCGGCGCATTTGACCGGACTGGAAATCCAGGCTGACAGTGCTGATATGGCAAGGAGAAGCGTACGGCTGAACCATCTGGAAGAAAAAATAGAAATAATTACAGGGGATATCAAAGAAGCAGTCAGTCTGTTTGGCGCTGCTTCTTTTGACGTTGTGACATGTAATCCGCCTTACATGACAGAGCATCACGGACTGACAAATGCCAGAGCGCCTAAAGCGATTGCAAGGCATGAACTGTTATGCACTTTAGAAGATGTGATTTCCCAGGCAGCAAAGCTTTTAAGGCCGGGAGGGAACTTTTTTATGGTTCACAGGCCTTTTAGGCTGGTGGATATATTTGTATTGCTGAGAAGCTATCATTTAGAGCCGAAGCGTATGAAAATGGTGTATCCTTTTGTGGATAAAGAGCCTAATATGGTGTTGATACAGGCAAACCGGGGTGGGAAGGCGCGGATAACGGTGGAGAAGCCGTTGATCGTGTATCAAAAGCCGGGGATGTACACAGAAGAAATTTACGATATTTATGGATATTGACAAAGCTCTTGGCAGTTTTGGTGGAGAATGCTTATGGTTTTTAAAAAGAAGCTGGTCTTGTTCCTATTTTGTTCTTTTTTTATCGCAGCATGCGGGCAGAAGGCAGCGACTGTAAATGTGGAAACGGTTGTTTCGCAAGATGTAGAAATTGTACAGGGGAACGGGGAACAGGCAGAGGATGAAGAACAGAAACCTGACCGGAAGACAGAGGGGATTAATTCGGTAAAAGTGGAGAAGGTACCGCAGGAAAATAAGGAGGAAGAATCATTTGCTCCAAAACGTCCAAAGGTAAAGGGAATATTCGTTACAGGCGCCATGGCAGGAACTGACAATGTGGAAAACCTGATAGAGCTGGTTGACAGGACGGAGTTAAATGCTATGGTCATTGATATTAAAAATGATGAAGGCAGAGTCACTTACGAAATGGAAACGCCGCTGGTAAAGGAGTTGGGGGCTGCCAAAAGATACATACGGGATATGGATGCCCTGGTGGAAAAATGCAAAGAAAAAAATATTTACCTGATTGCAAGGATTGTTGCTTTTAAGGATCCTTATTTAGCCGGCGTAAAGCCGGAATGGTGCGTCCATAATAAGGATGGAAGCCTATTTACCGATAAGTCCGGGCTTGCCTGGCTGAATCCGTACCAGCATGAGGTGTGGGATTATCTGATGGAGATTTCTAATGAGGCTTTGGCAGTTGGATTTGACGAGATTCAGTTTGACTATGTCAGGTTTTCCACTGATAAGGGTATGGAAAATGCGGATTTTGGCTCGGAGTGGGAAGAAACGGACCGAAGGAAGATCATTACGGAATTTGTCCGGTATGCGGCGGAACAGATTCACGAAGCGGGAGGAGCTATTTCCGCTGATGTCTATGGAGTGGTGATTGATAGCAAAGAAGATCAGAGGATCGTGGGGCAGGATTACAGGGAGCTGTCCAGGTATCTGGATTATATCAGCCCTATGATCTATCCCTCCCACTATGGTCCATATAATTATAATATTCCGGTACCGGATGCGGAGCCTTATCGCCTGGTACTTACGGCAATGCAGTCTTCCAGGAAGGTACTGGCAGGAATTTTACCGAATACGGTATCAGGAAACAATCTGGCAGAAAACACAGTATCAGGGAATGACATGGAGGGGTATTGCACGGAAGAATATTCTATGGAAGAAATTGCCGGGCTGCAGCCGGAAGAAGGGATCAGGGTACAGGTGCGGCCATGGCTGCAGGATTTCACGGCTACTTGGGTAAAAGGACATATCTCTTATGGGGCAGATGAGATCAGGGATCAGATCCAGGGAGTGTATGATGCGGGATATGAAGAATGGATTTTATGGAATGCATCAAACCGTTATACCGAGGATGGGCTTTTAAAAGAAGAATAAGTGCAGAGGGAAAATACGTATGACAGGAACATTGTTTTTGTGCGCAACGCCGATTGGAAATTTAAAGGATATGACGCCCAGGGTTGTTGATACGCTGAAGGAAGCGGACATGATTGCGGCAGAGGATACCAGGAACAGTATTAAGCTGTTAAATTATTTTGACATCAGAACGCCCATGACAAGCTATCATGAGTATAATAAAGTGGAAAAGGCCGATCAAATAATTGGATGGCTTCATCAGGGAAAAAATATAGCCCTCATAACGGATGCGGGAACACCGGCAATCTCCGACCCAGGGGAAGTGCTGGTGGCCAAATGCCTGGAAGCAGGGATTCCGATAACATCCCTTCCGGGATGCTGCGCCTGTATCACGGCACTTACACTTTCCGGGCTGCCTGCAAGAAGATTCTGCTTTGAAGGCTTTTTACCGGCAGATAAGAAGGAACGAAAATCAATATTGGAAGAACTGAAAAGGGAAACCCGGACTATTATTCTTTATGAAGCGCCCCATCATTTAAAAAAGACGCTTGGTGAACTTTTGGAATGTCTTGGGGATAGGAGAGTCACCCTTTGCCGGGAATTGACGAAAAAATTTGAAACTGTTTTTCCTACTACTTTGGAAAAAGCTGCTGAATTTTATAAAGAAAATGAGCCTAAGGGGGAGTATGTTCTTGTCCTTGAAGGAATCAGCCGCAGAGAGCTGGCTAAGGAAAAGCAGGGGGAGTGGGAAAAGCTGACTTTGGAAGAGCATATGCAGGTTTATGAAGAGCAGGGTGTGGAGAGAAAGGAAGCCATGAGGAAGGTTGCATCGGACAGAGGAATCAGTAAGCGGGAGGTCTATCAGGGGCTTTTGCAGTAGTTCTTCTAATTTGAGAGGACAGCGCATATGGTGTAAAAAAGCGAAGAGGTAAGGCTTTGTTAAATTATATCTGGGCGGCAATGATTATTTTAGGCGTCATATTTGGCGCAATAACGGGAAGCATGAAGGAGGTCACGGAAGCGGCATTGGACAGTGCCGGTGAAGCGGTCTCCTTATGTATTACTATGGCAGGGGTGATGGCACTGTGGGTGGGGCTGATGGAAGTGGCAGAAAAGTCGGGGCTTTTGCTAAAGCTTACCAATACGCTGTCGCCGTTTGTGTCGTTTATGTTTCCAAGGATTCCTAAGGGGCATAAGGCAAGGGATTATATTTCCACAAATATTATTGCAAATATTTTGGGATTGGGATGGGCCTGTACGCCGGCAGGGCTTAAAGCAATGGAGGAGCTTGCGAAGCTGGAGGAGGAGAGGGGAACGGCAGGGTATGTGGATAATAACAGGAAGGTTAAAAGCAGCGGTGCAGAATCGGCAGGCGGGCAGGGCAGGGGAAGTCTGAGGAGCGGTTCAGGAGAGGCGAATGGCAAGAAAGAAAAGAGGGAACGTGTTGCAAGCAACGAGATGTGTACGTTTTTGATTTTGAATATTTCTTCTTTGCAGTTGATACCGGTGAATATGATTGCTTACAGGCAGCAGTACGGCAGCGTGAACCCGGCGGGGATTATTGCGCCGGCGATTGTGGCGACATTTGTGAGTACGTTGATGGCGGTGGTGTATTGTAAGGGGGAGGATAGAAAGCGGAGAGTATAAGGCTCTCTGCTTTTGTTTGCCCAGCATGGACAGTAATCTAACGGGTTAAAGTCGTGTGTTCTGCAAGCTGTCAACAGCTTGCCAGCAGTGAGCTCCGTAGCAAGCATCCAGTGCTTTTGGGTGACCGATTGCGCTGAAGCGATGTATGCTTATGCGAAATGGGTGCAAGTTAGCAGTCCGTAACATTAAGTGAATCCTGTAGCATCGCTACCTTAGACCCTTCGAGGACAAAAGGGAGTCGAGTCATTGGCTTTTTTGTTATTCTGTATTTTTTTGATGCCTCAAACGGGGGTTTTCCGTAGAATCAATTGGAGGACATACCATCAAATAGCGTTCATTGCGAAGCCTGCTCTTTTACAGATTGAAACTGCTTGCGATACTGATTTGGGGTCATCTCCATACGCTTTTTAAACAGTCGGTTAAAGTAGGAGTATTCCGAATAGCCAATTTGTTCAACAATATTTTGAATTGGAAGAGTTGTCTCACGAAGCAGACGGCAGGCAGCATCCATGCGTTTTTTAATAATCAATTCTGTAAAAGTTATTCCTGTTTCTTTTTTAATTAAAATTGATAAGTAATTTGGCGTGATATGGAACTGTTTAGCAAGAGTTGTAAATTCTATTTCGGAAGTATATTGCGTATCAATAGCTCTGAGAATAAGCGATATTGTTGAAGCGTTGGGCACAGAACTATTTTGTTCATTTGCAGTCAATATCTTTTCCATAGATGTAAATATGTCAGGTATAGATGTATATTGCTGGCCTAACTGTGCATAATTTTGGTAATCCAGAGCATTCTCAAAATCTTTGTGGGCACTTTTGACGGTCAGAACAAGATTGTTATACAGAGAAGCGATTTCATCCAGCATTAGAGTCTGGCTGTAAATAATCAGATCCCGGAACACAAGGTGAAGTTCTTTTTGGTTGATAGTGTTCAGTGCGGTTGAAAAACGACGTAGAAGTTGATTCTCCTGTTTAGGTTGGCGTTGCGGATGATAGGGGAGCGGCTGTGAGTCCTGCCGGAGGCAGTTCGTTCTTGCGGCAATTTCAGATTGAGAGAAACGCGCAGAAAAGGGTTCTTTTATGGAAGAGAAGCAGCAATATCCTGTCCTGTCTTTTTCAGGCCAATCTTGTTGTGCAATCCACTTAGCAGCATTTTCATGGTCTGTATCGGAAAAGAGTAAAAAAGTTTCCTGCATGGAACCGGTCCGAAAACAGACATGCGAGAAAAGACCTTCCTCTGATATAACTGTAAACAGAGGAATATTCCTGTGTTCGGACAAGATATGAGTGATAAAAGCTACATAGGCATGCTGCTCCCGAATTCCAAGCAGAGACATGGAACTTTGGATGCTTTGCATATTCTGACCAGATAGTAGGCTGAACAATGCATTGATATAATGGCTGTTGTTATGTTCCTGGTCTAACTGGTGGCTCATTTTGTTCAACAGACGGATTAAATCATCTCGCTTGACTGGTTTGAGCAGATAGTCCGAAACCCCAAGGCGTAATCCCTGTTGCACATAGGTAAATTCATTATAGCCGCTGACACACACAATGAGCATTTTTTCGTTCAATTTGTGTAATTCTGTAATCAGTTCCAGTCCGTTCGTTCTTGGCATGCGGATATCTGTGAATACCACATCAGGTTTAAGGTCATGTGCCATCTTTAAGGCAGAGACTCCGTCTTCTGCTGTTCCAACAATACAGAATCCATGTTCTTCCCAGACAATTATTTTACGCAGAACAACTAATGCATAGGGTTCGTCATCCGCCAATAATACTTTATACATTCTTAATTTCCTCCTTATTTTTTCTGCATGTATGGCTGCATTTCCTCCCTTATGGGAAAAGAGACTATTACGGTAGTCCCATTTCCCTGTGTACTGTCTATATTTAGGCATACACTATTACCATACAGAAGATGAAGCCTCCGGGCAAGGTTCGAAAGCCCGATATGCTGTTCATTTTCAAATTCCTCTATACGGTCAAGCTGGCTCTCATAGATGGAAGTGCGGATTTCTTCCAGACGCTGGGGAGGGATACCGATACCATCATCATGAACAGTATAAATCAGCCTATCTTCAAGAACCTGTACATAGATTTCAATCAGCCCGGTTCCGGGTTTCTGTTCAAGACCATGCTGGACAGCATTTTCAACAAGGGGCTGTAAGAACATTTTATTTGTTTGAACAGGCAGCGCGGCATTTTCCGCATGGATATTTATTGTCATCCTTCCTGCAAAGCGTTTGGAAATAATCAGAGCATATTCACGTACATAGGAGAGTTCTTCTTCTACGGTGACAATGGAACTTTCTTTGACTGCATAGCGAAATATAGAAGAAAGTGACTCAGCCATTTCGGCAATCTCCCAGGAATCGTTTTCAAGTGCCATTCCACGGATGCAGTTAAGTGTGTTGTATAAAAAATGGGGATTGACTTGATTGCGGTATGCCAGAATCTCCATTTTTTTTTGTGTAATCTCAGCGGCAAGACGACAGTTCTCCAGATAACGTAATTTACTATTTTTCTGTTCAAGTTCATCCAGCATTCGGTTCATGAAATAGATCATCTGCCCCAGCTCATTATCTTCTTTTATGGGAAAGCGGACTGCAGTTTGGTTCGTTGGAACCCATTTCATAAATGCTCCGATTCTGCTTATAGGAATAAAGATTTTATTCCGTAGAAGTTGAAAAAAAAGAACCATAAAAATCAGCATGACGAAAGCAGTAATTACAATCATTCGTAGAATCGGGTAAATGATATTGCTGATGATATTGGAGGGCAGGATACTGTACAGTGTCCAGCCAGGATTATCAATGCTGTTGGAAAGCTTTACAACAGAAGGAGCGTTCAAAATTTCTTGTAGGGTCTGTTTATCTACAATATCTGTTTTTGTGGAAATAAAAGGGTAACCATTTTGGTCTGTCAGTATGATAATGCTGTTTTCGTAACTTTCCGCAGCGAGGATGTTCTTTTGTAGGAGTTCTGTCTGGAAAGTAAAAACAGTATATCCTAATTGTTTTCCCAGAGTACGGGAAGGAAGCCGCATGCGGTATACCGGTGATATTGCGCAGTAACAGTTGTTTAATATGGAAATATCGGTATCTTGATAAATCGAAGTGACAATATTTACATTAGCCTGACGCAGTTCTTCCGGAAGCCCATTAATGGAAAAATAATTATAACGGCTGCCCCATAAATATACGCCTTCCATATCAAAAATAGCTATTCCGGCAAGATCATCTGTCAGAAATGCACTAGCAGAGACAGAACGGAGATTGTCGGAAAGGGAAAACGCTGTCAAATTAGAACCATCCTCAAACAGGGATTGGATGGTAGGGGAATAGTTAAAGGTGTATAAAGCATTGTCAACTGCTTGGGAGAACTGCTGTAGTTGTTCTGTCATCTGGTTGTGTATGCTGCTGATTACGTTGTCAGCAATAGTTAGATTGGTTTTGTATACCATGCCGACAAAAATACCATAAGTAATGAGCCAGATAACAAAAAAAAGAGTCAGCATCCAAAAAAAGGTCATTAACAACGAATGCTCACGCGGTACATGCTTTTTTAACATCATGTTTCCCCCTTTAATATTTGACAGTAAATGAATTAGTCATGCTAACCAAATAATACTGTATAATTACTTTAGCTGTCAATAAAAAGACAGATTTCGTCAATTCTGGAACATAGTTATTAGACTTAATGCACAGTAAAATATAGACATAAAAGGAAAAGGAGGCATAACATGAAAAAGAAGTTTTTAGCAATTTTGCTGAGCATGGCAATGACAACAACATTGCTGGCAGGCTGTGGAGGCGGCGGGAATAGCGGAAGTGACGGAAGTGGTGAAAACACCGGAAGTGATGAAAGCAGCGAAAGCGCCGGGAATGATGAGAGTGACACGTCTGATGAGAGCGCGCCAGATGAGTATCGCGAGCCGTTGGCTCTGACCGTATATTCAGATATTGCGATCTTTGACGGCGAACAGTCTGGGTGGTTTGCACAGATGCTGAAAGACAAGTTTAATGTATCAGTCAACATTGTTTCAGGCTCGTTGGACGCGAATGCATTTAATGCGGCTGTTGCTGTCGGAGAGCTGGGAGACATTGTCCAGTTCAGTGATTTAGGAGAGAATTTTGTCACTGCATTAAAGGCGGATCTTCTCATGGATTTGGACGAACTGGATTTGTCTGTTTATCCGACCCTGACTACTTATTTTTCTGAGTCCATGCAGAGGGTATCAGACTTCTGTGCAACGCATGATATGGAAGGAACGTATGGATTTAACAATGACGTGGCGATGGAGAGCGGCGAATGGGATAATTTGCGAGACCCTACTTATGCACTGCAGGTTCGTTATGATGCGTGGGATGCAGCCGGAAGACCAGCGCTTACATCTCTGGAAGGCTTGCCGGAATTCCTTCAGACGCTTCAGGAAGCAGTACCGACAACGGAGGATGGAGAAAAAGTATATGCTTACGGCGGTTTTCCAGACTGGGAAGACTGTATAATGAAATTCAGCTGGGATTACATGACCTATTATGGCTACAGGGAAGCTGATTTTCTTGGTGTAAATTATGAAACCGGCGATATTGTAAACCCACTGGAGGAAGATAGCTTGTATTATAAAGCATTGAAAGTGAATAACCAGTTGTACAGAATGGGACTGTTTGATCCGGAATCCGTATCGCAGGACTTTAATTCTTATTCCAGCAAATTGGATGCAGGCCGTTATCTGATGACCCCATGGGGATGGGCTACAAATGGTTTCAATACAAAAGAGAGAGCAGAAAAGGAAATTGGATTTGTAGGATTTATATTTGAGGATTCAACCCCCCAGCAGCTGACGGCTTCTACAGCAGGAGGCAAGGGGGTGTGGGCGATTGGTGCAAACTGTGAGAATCCGGAACGTGTACTGGAAATTATCGAATGGCTTTGCACGGAAGAAGGCATCATTTCTTGGGTTTATGGACCACAAGGGCTGACTTGGGATTATGGTGAGGACGGAGTACCTTATGTTACGGAATTTGGATGGGAATGCTTGGAAAATGGAGATGGAACTACCATGCCTGCAGAGTACGGCGGAGGCACTTACTCGGATGGCGGCATGAGATTTGATCTCTCCACACTGATGTTAGAGCAGATTATTCCTGGAAAAACATACTCTTTTTCATATAAAGGATGGCCTTGCTACGAAGAGCGTTATTCGACAAATCTTTCAGAAGCATGGAGTAAAAATTATGCAGACGGAGCTAAGACGACTGTAGAATTGTATAAGGAAAAACTTGATGTAGTATTGGTTTCTCCTGAAGCATTCAGCTGGACTTATCCAACCATGAGCGATGACGCTTTGTCTAACCGTGCCCTGTTTGCACCAGTAATGAAAGAAGGCAGTTGGAAGTGTGTATACGCTGAAACTGATGAGGAATTTGAACAACTATGGAGCAATATGGTTGCTACCTGCAAGAGCTATGGGTATGATTCCTACGTGGAAGAAAAGGTGGAAGACATCAATGAATGTTTGGCTGCTTGCGGAATAGTAACAGAATAATGATTCCCTGTTTTAAAACATGACAGACTCTCAGACCTGAAATATATAGAAGAAAATGCCTGTTTATTCTCGGTTAACAATGGCAAGATATATCTCAAAGTATTTTAGTGAACCAGTATAGTTTATTCAGGTCAGTATATTATAGGATAAAAACAGGTGCATTGAGAGTAAGGATGGGATTTGATTATGAAACGTTTGTGGATGGCTACAATAGGTATAACAATTTTATTTTCCGGTGCGGTGGTTGGATGGGCGTACACAAAGATACATACAAAGATACCTACAAAAGAGGCTTGTCAGTTTAATTATTTTTATGACTGTGGTGCACTGCCTGCTGTCTGGGATACAAGCCAGCCGATTATGCAGACCATTACAGAAGCAACAAATTGTAAGCCTGTATTGGTTCATCCGAAAGAAGATGCAGACGCAAAATTGAATCTCATGATGAATTATGAGAACTTGCC
>OFFH01001550.1_pt1 | contig 11536 bp, 6 predicted proteins | sample 1521341 | NCBI WGS metagenome assembly OFFH01 (sample SAMEA3504108, study PRJEB24116) | mouse gut metagenome | biome: mouse gut; feature: mouse-associated habitat; material: faeces | place: Denmark | collected 2011 | reverse complement strand
ATGGGGTAAAGCAGTCAAAAGAAGGACGCCGGATGCCGGGAGTCAAAAAACTGTTTCAGGAATCTGAAAATTCCTCAAAGCCTGAGTACATCCACGGGCATATGTTCGGCGGGCTTGGTATTCTGGCTGGAAGTGTCCGTAGCTGGGCATGCATCCCTTTAAGTATCCGCCTCCATGACGGCCTAAAGGCTGCCAGGGAATGGAAAGGCGCGGCTGTTTCAAGCGCTTCCCATGTGGTCCAGATGGTGGAAGACGCATACCAGGCTGCCCTGGCCTTTGGGGACTGCCTGCTCCTGCTGGACAGGTATTTCCTTACTGTTCCGGCCCTTGAAAAGCTGAAAACACTTAACAGCAGCGGGGCGGCGCGCATGGAGGTCATTACCAAGGCAAAGAAATCCTGTACTGCATATGAAAAGCCCGGTTCCCGGAAACCCGGGAGGGGAAGGCCGCCCAAAAAGGGAGCCGCTGTCCGCCTGAAAGAATTATTCGTCTCCCATAAGGAACAGTTCCAGGATGCAGAGATTGAGCTTTATGGGAAGAAGGAATCCATCCGTTACTACTGCATTGACCTGCTGTGGGGGCAGAAGCTTTATCAGGAACTGCGTTTTGTACTGGTGGAAATGGATGGCATCCAGAGCATCCTGGCAAGCACCAGCCTGGCACTGGATCCACTGTCGGTCATCCGGCTTTACAGTTACCGGTTCCGGATCGAATGCACCTTCCGGGAACTGAAACAGCAGGTTGGCGCATTCTGCTATCATTTCTGGTCAAAACATATGCCGAAATTAAGTTATTACCAGAAGAAGGATGAGCCGTCACCCCTTGAACGTGTGGAAAATGAAAAATCCCGCCGGAAAGTATTGGAAGCGGTACGTGCTATTGAGATGCATATGGCACTGTCCTGTATTGCGATGGGGATACTGCAGATCGTTTCCATCCGTTTTGCCAGAGAGTTCCGCCCCGGGCAGATACGTTACCAGAGGACGCCTTCCAGGGGGCGGGTGTCAGAAGCCGCTGTCATGCACTATCTGCGGAAACATTTTTTCAGGCTTTTAAGCAAACAGCCGGAATTACGCATAACGCAAATAATTCAGGAACAGCAGGATGAGTCCGGAACCTACTGGGGTTCATGGGCTTCTTAAGTAGCGCAAACTTTTTACTCACAAGAATAATACAATGAATGAAACAAATACAACAAACGCAAACGTAGGCGGCATGGATATTAAAGTAACCGTAACTCCTATGCAGAATCAGGAAGGCTGCCTTAAGGCAAACGCATCCATTCTCTTCAATAATGTATTTAAAGTGACCGGAATCCGTATAGGCATCTCCCAAAAGGGCAACATCTTTGTTTCCATGCCGGATTACAAGACCGGAAAGCTTGACGATACCGGAAAAGATATTTATCAGGATATTGCCTACCCGGTAACAAGGCAGTTCCGGCAGGAATTATATGATGAGATAGTGAAGGAATTCCATGTGGTCATGTGACAGGAAAAACTGTAACGTCTACAATCATTTAAATTGTAAACATTATAATAAAATAATGGCATCATAAGTTGCATAGTAAAGACAAAATAAAATATTGGGATGAAAAAGATATTCTGCTGAAAATTTTTAAGGTGGAGAGGTACACGGTAATGGACAGTGAGCCTCTCCTTTTTTGTAGATAATAAAGAAAGTCATGACAATATATTGGTCAGAGAGTTTCATAGGAAATAAAAGAAATTAATTGTAGTTCATATTTGGCAATCATTTGACCATGTACATTAATGTTGATATAAGCCTTTTCGTGCTAAAATTAAAAAAAACGGAGGTTTTTTATGGTTCAGTTTATAATCAAAGATGATGGGGAGAGAAAGAAGAATCACAAACATTGGCAATATTGTGTTGGCTCTGGTCAGGCGAAGCTTGCTGTCAGATCAGATTATGCAGAGCAGCTTAAAGTTATCCACGATGAACTTGGCATTGAAAGAGTTCGTTTTCACGGGATATTCGATGATAGTATGCAGACATACATGGGATTAAATGATTTTATGCCATTGCCCGGTAGTAAAAAATTTAAGAATTACAATTTCCATAATATTGCAATAGCCTATGATAATGTGATTGCCGCAGGAATGAAGCCATGGGTAGAACTTTCGTTTATGCCGTCCAGACTTGCCAAGGGACAGAAGAAAGTTACTGTGAATGCAGAGGGCAGATGCACGATGCCAAAAGATGACAGAGAGTGGAAAAAATTCATTCAGGCATTTGTACAGTTCTTGCTTCACCGATATGGTAAGGAAGAGGTGGAAAGCTGGAATTTTGAAGTATGGAACGAACCCAATATGTCTACTTTTTTTAACGGAAGTAGAGAGGATTACTTTCATCTGTATGAAATTACAGCAACAGCAATTAAAGATATTGATGCCAATATTATGGTGGGAGGTCCTGCAACGGCCACTGGAGGATGGATTACAGAATTTATCCAGTTTGTAGAAAAAAATCGAATTCCATGCGATTTTATCAGTACACATAATTATCCGGGAGATGGGATCGGGGATGTTTTTTTAGGGAAAATTATGTTCGATGCCATTGTTGGCGGTATGAAAAGACTGCGTAAAAAGGGCCATGGAAGGACATTGGATGGATGTCAGACTGTTATGGAGGATAAATCTGAACAAACTGAAATGCCGAAAGGACAGATGTATTCTGTAGCAAAACAAGTCTATGAGAAGGTGGCAGAAAAATATCCGATTTATTTTACGGAATGGAATTGCAATGCGATTTTGATGTCTCCATCAAACGATACAAGAAAAGTTGCATGTTTTCAGGTGAAGAGCATCAATGAGATGGCTGATTACGTGACAGGAAGTTCCATATGGGCATTCAGTGATATATTTGATGAATTTATGATGATACCGGATGAATTTTCAGGTGGATTTGGTCTTTTAACAATAAGTGGGATTCCAAAGCCGCAATTCCATGTACTTAAACTTTTGGGCATGACAGGAGAGAGGCAGTATGTTTTACCGTATACAAATGATGAAATAGAAATATCAGTTTATGAAAGTGACATCCAAAAACAGGTATTTATATATCGCCAAAGAATGAAAAATGTTGTGGAACCTGCATTGGAATATGAGATCAATATAGAACTTCCGCACGGGGCTAAAAACGTATTGTGTTATAAAATAGACGAGGAAAATGGAAATCCCATGAAAGTATGGAAAGAGATGGGGGCACCTGTTACACCGAATGAAGGAGAAATTGAAGAAATAAAAAATAAATCAAGTCTTGTAGGAAGAAGCGTAGATAAGGATTATAAAGATGGTTTCTTGGTCTTAAGAGGTAAATTGAACGTTAATGATGTGCATGCTTTTTTTATAGATATATAAGTATGATATGGCTGCGTCCTGTCAAGTGTTTTTCCTACGGTACGCGGTAGGCGTTACTCCATAGCATTCCTTAAAAACTTTGCTTAAATGTGAGGCTGCTGAAAATCCGCATAGTTCGGCAATGCTTTCTAACGTAAGGTTGCTGTCTGTCAAATACTGGCATGCAATGGAAAGGCGTATTTCCATCAACAATGAATTAAAAGTTTTTCCTGAGACATTTTTTATGATTCTGCATATATATTGTTTGCTGAAATGCATTCGTTCCGAAATACTGGTAAGGGTTGCTGTCTGATAATTTTGTTTGATATATTCCGAAATCTGCTGGTAACATTTTTCACTATGGCTCAAATAGGCAGAGGATTCAACCTTTGTGTTTGTATTCCGCAGGATTGCGATAAACATTAGGGAAAGATAATTTTTCATAGCTCCATTGCTGAAACTTTCCTGATTGATATATTCGGCAAAGATTTGTAACACAAAGTCACGGAGCATACTGTTATTGTCAGTGTGCAGAGAAAGCCATGACATGGATGTGTCCGGTTCAAGCGACTGGGCAATAAAATTGGATAGTCTGGAATCATACTGAAAGATAGACTTATGTTCTGCGGCGACGAAAGACCGACGCAGATTGATGCAAAGACAGATACTCTCCGGCTGGGTGGTAAGGGCATAGTCAATAAAAGGGGGGATGAGGTAGAAATCCCCTTCTTTTATATCAAAGGAGATTTCATTTATATTTAGGTGTCCGCAGCCTTCCATAACATATATGAGAGTATAATAATTGCAATTGTGACATAAACCATTTGGAAAGTTGAATTGTTTTGCGATGGAAAAATCGTGTCCGGGAATAATGTTAAGAAGGTCAGTAATTGTACCTAATTCTGAAATATATTGAGGGAGACCGGAAGTTTTAGCATCGAGAGAGTACGGAAAATAAAAACGGATTAAATTGCGGCTTTTAATGACATAATTGTTAAAATAGTCTATATAAGTCTTATATTCAACAAAGTTCTTTGGCATATTGGAATATTCTAAATAAGAAATTTCCAAATTGCTTAGATTCTGTAATATTCTATATACTTGTTCACTGTCCAGATGTTCCATGAAAGTTATCTCCTGTCATTGCTTGGGTATTGTCTATCATGTGTATTATAAAATATTTGCAGAAGAAAGACAATAAGTGTTTCATGAGAAATAAATACCGCTAAAATAGTTCATGATATATATCGGTTTAAATATGAGACAGATGTTAATATGATGTAAAATTTATTAAAATAGAAAAAGAAAATAAAGGGAGGGTTTGATATGCAGACATATACAAAAAAATTAAATGTTGCAGATGAAGCATTTTCTAAGAAAAAAGCATTCGGGTTTGCGCTTGTACGTCTTGGGAATATTCTGGAAGGTCTGATGATAGGTGAAATCACATACTTTGCCACAAATAGTTTGGGGCTGGCTGCTGCGGCTATTTCTATTGGCGTGGCAATCAAGACAGCCATAGATGCCATAACAGATTTATTGATGGGAAGGATTGTTGATTCTACCCATACGAAGTTTGGTAAAGCAAGACCATGGACATTAGCAGGAATTCCTATGTGGATTACGTTAATTTTAATGTTTCTAGCACCAAAGGATATGTTTTCAGAAACGGGATTGGTGATTTACATAACGGTGATGGCAGTATTGAACAGCGCTGTTTTTTCTACAATGGCTAATATTGCATACGAGATACATATAAAGAGAAGTATTGTTAAGGAAGAAAACAGGATTAAAACGTTGACATTGATCGGCGTCATTTATGCTATAGGCTCTCTTGCATTACAGATGGCGTTGCCGGCAATTATTTCAGCGTTTCATGGTTCACAGATGGGATTTGTAATTATGTCGGTTGTGACAGGCGCATTCGGCATCCTTGCATGTATTGCAGCATTCTTCTTGTGTAAAGAATATACAGAAGAAGAACTGGCATCTTATGGGGGCTATAGTGCTGATGAAGCAAAAGAAAAAGTGCCTTTAGGAGTATTTTTGAAAAGTATCCTAAAAAATAAATATTTGTTTATGTACACGATTATTAATTTCTTATATATGTTGATTTTGATGAGTTCATTTACAACAGGGCAGTATTATTTTCAGTATGTGTATGGGAATCTTGGCGTGTTTTCAATTGTAATGGCGACATCTGCCGTAGAACTGCCGATATTTTTCTTTATTCCTAAATTGTGCAATAAATTTGGAACGGCCAAGGTGATTCAGGTAACTATGATTATTGCTATGATTGGTGTTATTATCAGGATTCTTATTCCGGGCATGCTGGTAACGCAGATTATAGGCTACCTGTTTGTAAGTCTGCCGAATGTTTTTGTGGCATGTGTCGGTTCCCAGATTAACTATGAGTGTATGGAGTATGGGCGCTATAAGACGGGCGTTGTTGCCGAAGCCATGTATTCTGCTTTTGTCAGCTTTGCACAGAAGATGTCATCCAGCTTAAGTGCAATGATTATCGGCGTGATTTTATCCATGACAAGTTTTGATTACCTGACAAAGGCAGTGATTGATAATGGATTTGCCGATTGGGAAGCACTTGCCGCACTTGGGGATGCAGGGTTCAATCAGTATGTGGAAGGCGGCGTGGATACTGTACATCGGGCTTTAGGAGGAATTAATTTTGCCTATAACTGGATGCCGTTTATTTTTCTTGTTCTATGCGTAGTGCTATTTGCTTTCTTCCATTTGGAGAGAGATTTGAAGAAGCTTCGTGTGGAGAATGGTCTGAATGAGGATGGAAGTCAAAAAGTAACACCGGAAAATTAAATTGATATCTGGCAAATAAATCAGGCCGCTGCAGGAGGGATGGATGCGGCGGCCTTTGCATATTGCGTGAGCAGTTTCAGAGACAATCAGGAGGATTTATGAATATTTCAAGTTTTAATCAGAATTGGATATTCCAAAATAAAATAAAAAACAAGGCGGGGAAAAGGGTCAATCTGCCGCATGATGCAATGTTGACGGAAAAAAGGCTTGCAGAAGGAAGAACGGGGGCGGCTTGTGCGTTTTTCCCCGGAGGAAGCTATATTTACCGAAAGAATCTGTTCGGTGCGGAGGAGTACAACGATAGGACAGTCCTTTTGGAATTTGAAGGTATTTATCAAAAATCTACAATATATCTGAATGATGAAAAAGTGGGTGGCTGGATTTATGGGTATACTGGATTTTATGTGGATTTGACAGATAAACTCCGCATTGGGGAAGATAATGAAATTAAAGTGGAGGCGGACAATACGCAGACACCGAACAGCAGATGGTACTCCGGCAGTGGGATTTACCGCAATGTTAATCTTATTACAGGTGACAAACGCCATATTAAACCGGATGGAATTAAGGTTGTGACAAAGAGTATAAAGCCTGCGGTCATTTCTGTACAGACAGAAGTAGAAAATGGGGATGGGATGGACGTAAGAGTTGAAATCTATCAATATGATAAAGGATTTGATACCACCGGAAAAATCAAAAAATTAAGTACACATGATAAATTGCTCCAGTCAGGAAATGGGGTGGACTGTTGCCTTGAAATCCCAAATGCCAAGTTGTGGGATGATGAACATCCGGATTTATATCAGATCCGTGTCATGCTGATGGATAAAAATGAGATTGTTGATGAGCAGTCTGTCATCACAGGAATCAGAATATTGGACTGGAGCGCAGAGGACGGTCTTCGGGTGAATGGGAAAATGGTAAAGCTCCGGGGTGGCTGTATCCATCATGACAATGGTATTTTAGGGGCATGTGCTCCTTATGCGGCAGAGTACAGGAAAGCAGATATTTTAAAGAAAGCCGGATTTAATGCCATCCGTTCCGCACATAATCCTGTCAGTAAGGGAATGCTTGCGGTTTGTGATGAATTAGGGATTTATATTATGGATGAGGCGTTTGACCAGTGGAAGTGTTCTAAGTTGGATTATGATTATGCATTATATTTTGACAGGGAGTGGAGAAAGGACTGCTATGCGATGGTCATGAAAGACCGTAACCATCCGTCAGTCATTATGTATTCCATTGGAAATGAAATTGGAGACACAGGAAAAGCAGCAGGTGTGGAACTGAGCCATATGTTGTCCGGGTATTTTCATGAGCTGGATGCAAGCCGTCCGACTACAAATGGAATCAACCCTGTAGTGTCGGCGATGGGAGGAACACCGGGGGCGAAGCATGTGTCTGTGGAAGATATCGTTAATCCATATGAGGAAAAGCAGGGTTCGCAGGCAACGGCAAGCCTTCTTGCTAATATGATTGTTACTGTGACACCCTTTATCAGCAAAATGCTCGGGAAACCGAAAAAAGTGGAGAAACTGCTAAAACCATGCTTTGATGAAGTTGATATCGTGGGATATAACTATGCAGAACAATGTTATGCGCCGCATCATGAGATGGCGCCGGAAAGGATTATGGTTGGTTCAGAAACCTATCCGCAGAGTGTAGCCGAGAGGTGGCCTTTTATAATGTCACATAATTATGTGATAGGGGATTTTATGTGGACTGCCATGGATTATTTGGGTGAAGCCGGGGTTGGCGTGCCGATCTATGGTTCAAAGCGTGGAGGGTTCAATAGACCTTACCCTTGTATCAGCGGCGGATGCGGTGCTATTGATCTGTTAGGGCATATAGAGACGGAAGCTGTTTATGCTGCTATTGCATGGGGAAAATATAGTAAACCATTCATTGCTGTACGTCCGGTGAATCATTCGGGAGAAAAGTATTTCCTTGGGATGTGGAGGGGAACAGATGCTTTGGATTGTTGGACGTTTCCCGGCTTTGAAGGAAGAAAAGCGGAGATAGAGGTATATGCTGTCGGAGATAGTGTGGAACTTTTTCTTAATGGGGAATCATTAGGCAGGAAGAAGCTGAAATATGCAAAGGCTTGTTTTGAAACAGTATATAAGACAGGAACGCTTGAGGCGGTCAGTTATGATTCGGCAGGGAAGAAACTGGCTATGAGCAAACTTCTATCTGCTGGAAAAGAAACAAAGCTTACTATTGCGCCGGAGCGAACCAAGATGTGTGCAGACGGTGAAGATATGGTATTTGTATCAGTATCATTGACAGACATTAACGGAATTGAAAAGAACTTGGAAAAACGAAAGGTTGTGGTAAAGGTAAGCGGGGCAGCAGACCTTGCTGCCATAGGCAGTGCAAATCCTGTGACAGAAGAATCCTATTTAGGAGATACTGTAGAAACATGGAATGGGCGAATGGGATTCTGGGTGCGGAACAATATGGAAAAAGGGATGGTTAATATTCAGGTAAGTACGGAAGATTTGGAACAGACAATAGAGATATATGCCGGTTAGTGTTAAGGCATGTTATATTATTTGTAATGTTGGAGGGTATTAAAGTGAAAGCATATGATTTAAAAACGGAATATTTGAGAAATCCATTGGGAATTGATTCTGTAAAGAAGCAGCTTTCATGGAAGGTGTCGGACGGAAAAAGGCAGAAATCATTTGAAATCCGGTTATCGGTAAACGATGGTGAATGGGAGAACATGGAGTGGGTAGAGACGTCTGTCATGAGTATGGTGCTGGATCGGTGTTTTTCAAGCCGTGACCATGTATTATGGCAGATAAGGATTATGGATGAAAATGGAAAAATTGGAGATTGGAGTGAGACCGCCGAATTTGAAATGGGGCTACTGAATATACATGATTGGTCGGCAAAGTGGATTATGGGAAATTATGAGCATGAAACGGATGAAAAAGTGAGATATCCGGTTGATTGTTTCAGGAAAGAAATTGGCTTGCAGAAAGCAGTAAAGAGGGCGAGGCTTTACATGACTGCTTGTGGAATGTATGTAACATTCCTTGGTGGGAAAAAGGTAGGGGATTTGGTTTTGGCTCCGGGCAGTACGGCATTTCAAAAGCGGACACAGTACCAGACTTTTGATGTAACAGAACTGATACAAAGTATATCGGGCAGTGTTTTTAACTGGGATATTGAGCTGGCGGATGGTTTTTATGCAAGCCGCACAGGAGTATTTGGAAAGGCTAAAATATATGGGTATGAACCGAAGGTTATGGGGCAGCTTGAAATCATCTATGAGGATGGGGCAAAAGATAAAATAGTTACGGATGAGAGTTTTTCTTGGAGCAATGATGGAGCTGTCAGAAGCGCAGATATGAAGGATGGGGAGGTTGTAGATTATAACTTATCACCAAGCTATAAGGGGAAAGCCAGAGTTACCACATACGCAGGAATGGTATGTGCCTCCAATAATGTATCTGTAAAAGAGATGGAAAGATTTAATGATCCACGGCTTATACGCTGCCCTGACGGTAATGTTGTTTTGGATTTTGGTCAAAATATTGCCGGATATGTACAGGTTTCAGTACAAGGCAGGAAGAATCATAAATGTTCCATGGTGTTCGGTGAACGGCTGAATGAAGAAGGTAATTTTTCCTATGCCAATATTTCATGGGAAGGGGAATATACTAAATGCCATTTTCAGACTATTGATATTATATGTAGCGGAGAGAAACATACATATAAACCAAAGTTTACTGTTATGGGATTTCAATATGTATTGCTTTTAAATTGGCCGGAGGAAGTCAAGGGAGAAAACTTTACGGCAATTGCTGTATATAGCGATATGGATACCACATTTACATTTGAATCTTCCGATGCAGGATTGAATCAGATTGTGAAAAATACTTTCTGGAGCATGAAAGGAAACTTCTTGGATGTACCTACAGACTGCCCGACCAGAGAACGTGCCGGATGGACTGGGGATGCCCAGCTTTTCTTCAATACAGGAAACTATATGATGGATCAGAGAGCTTTTTTCCGGAAGTGGTTACGGGATGTCGCTGACTGCCAGAAAGAAAATGGGCTTGTATATAACGTGAATCCGGCAAATCCGAAAGGACCGGAAATTATGGAATGGCTTTCTGTCGAGGGCAGCGCTGGTTGGGGAGATGCAATGATTATGATTCCGTATTATTTTTGGAAACGATATGGAGATGATACACTGATTCGTGAATTTTGGGAACCAATGGAGAAATGTTTTTCTTTCTATAAGAAACGAATGGGAAAACGAAATTTTTTGTCATTGTTTCATCCGAAGCATAGCAAATACGATAAATATCTTTGTGCGAGCGGCAGGGATTTCGGAGAGTGGACGGAACCGGACGATTGTGCGCCGCCTAAATGGAAAATGATGATTCCTATGGCAGAGGAGGCAACGGCATATCTTTCTTATACGGCTGGAATGATGTATAGGATGGCACATCATCTTGGCAGGAGATTGGATGAGGAAGAATACCAGAAAGTGGCAGTTAATACGGCAAAAGCTTATAATTATTACTTTGTGAAAAATGGAAGGATTACTTCAAACCGTATGTGCAAATATGTGCGTCCATGTGGGTTAGAACTTGCAAAAGGAAAAGCGAGGGAACTTTTGCTTAAGAAAATAGTTGAGCTGAACCGTACAAGAAACTATAAAATTGGCACAGGATTTTTGGCAACACCGTTTGTATTTGAATTATTGTCAGAAGCGGGGGAAAGCAACGATGCATTTCGGATGTTAATGAATCCTGAATTAGGCTGGATGCAGCAAGTGAATTTGGGTGCAACAACGGTGTGGGAGAATTGGACACCCGATGCTTCCCTGAACCATTATTCCAAGGGCGCATGTTGCCAGTGGATATTTGATTGCCTGTGTGGGGTAAAACTGAATGGCAGGAAAAATCATTTTGTCATAGAACCTCATACGGTAGATAGTCTTGAGTATATCTCATTTGTTTATGATTCTGTATATGGCACAGTAAAAAGCAGCTGGAGACATACAGAGAGGGGGCAGATATTCAGTATGTCAATACCACCAAACTGTACAGCGGATATCGTACTTCCGAATGGACAAAGAGAAACTGTGGATGCAGGGGAATACCAATTTACAATTTGAAAGGAGCAGAGAAAATAAGAATCAAATAGATTTTTGCAAAAACTGGGAGTTTAGTAAAATAGGGGATGAAGGGAGCATGCTTGTGACATTGCCGCATGATGCCATGATACATGAAAAGAGGGAGGCAGAATGTGAAAGCGGGTCGGCGGGAGCTTATTTTCCGGGTGGTGTATATGAATATAAGAAAACGTTTGATGTTCCAACA
>OFFH01001549.1_pt1 | contig 11553 bp, 11 predicted proteins | sample 1521341 | NCBI WGS metagenome assembly OFFH01 (sample SAMEA3504108, study PRJEB24116) | mouse gut metagenome | biome: mouse gut; feature: mouse-associated habitat; material: faeces | place: Denmark | collected 2011 | reverse complement strand
CTGCACAGGCAGGAACCGCCCAGACACTATGCCTGACAGCAGCAAAAACCCCCTTGGACTGCTGCCCGCTTCAGACTGCACAAAACTGTCCTAATCCAATTCAGCCCGGCTAAACAAGTCCAAAATCAGCTCTTTGTCATCACAGGCTTTCTTAAACCCAAGTATAAAATCGGCCAGCGCATCCTTATCCCCTGAATAAGCACAAAACATATCCGCCTCCGGATCAAAGTGAATCTTCTCCTGCAGTTCCGGACATTTTTCATCCAAAAAAATCTGCGCCAGACTGCCCCAGTCATAGCCATTTCCTATAAAACCTTCCTCTGCGCGGCTGTCGAAAACCTCCTGAAGATATCCCCCTGCCGTTAAACAGACGGAAGCTCCTGATTTGAGCTCCACCCAGATAAAAGGTGCAATATCACTCTTAAACTGCTCTGTAACTTGCATTTTACCTCCCCGCCCGCTCCAACGGGCATATCAGCCAATAGTTTATGATTCAATGGCAGCCATATCCGCCTTCATCACCCCATATGCACTGCCCACAGTCCCACCCTGAAGCAAGTGCCCACGGACATTTCTCTGCAGGCTCGTCTTCCCGGGCAGACCTCCATACTCTGCCTCCCGGGGTGCCCGGAAAAGCCACTCCATATATCCCCTGTCCTCCTGGTCCACCTCCAAAATCCGGAAACGCTCCTGGAAAGAACGGATGTGGGATGATTCCGGCAGCAAATTCTTCAAAGCCGGTGACAGCAGCCAGGAGTCACAGGCATATCTGTCATACTTCAGTTCCGGAAAATAAGTCCGGAAAAAAACTCCCGCCCTCCTCAGAGAATCATCCACCGACTCTCCGGACAAATCCGCATCTGAAGGAATATGTATCCCTATGGTTCCAGATGTCCTCTGTTCCGAAATCTGGTACTCCAGGGCGCCGACGCGGAACAGATCCAGGCTAAGCTGCCTGTAAGTCCACCACCCTCTGTCAAAAAACATTCTCCCGTTTTTCGCAGCACACTCCCTCAGAAACCTGGGAAAACATTTCATGGTATCTATATATACATCCTCCGGAATACGCCTTTGTTCATACCTTCCATGAGCCCTTCCGGCACATTCCATCTGACAGTACAGCATTTTCAGATTCTCCCCATCCTCCTGAAGATATTCCTGCAGCCTCTCATAAGCCAGGGACGCCGTCCCCATATCTGTCAGCTGCTCCAGACAGCCCCCCAGTTCCTCCAGGCAAAGGCTTTCCTCAATATCCTCCAGTTTTTGGACAATCTCCTTCTGCAGCCCTATTTTTTTATACAGTTCCCTAAGCTCCATGCAACCCCTCTGCCCCCTGGTTCAGCCCCGGCATACACGAAGTGCAGCCATATAGTCCATTCCTCCGCCGACACCCGGCATTCAGCCCCGGCACACACGAAAAACAGCATGCCCGTTACGCCGCCTCTGCATCCAATATACCCAGGAAAAGCCTACTCCTCATCTTCCTCTTTTTTCTTCCCCATCGTCTTCTGCTTCAGCTCCTCCAATGCCTCTCTGTACTTATTTGACCGCAATGTAGGATTGGAGCGAATCAGATCCCTTTGGAAGAAATCCCTTATTTTTCCCAGACGGTTCCGGTCCGCCAGATTGACAGCATATTTTGTCTTCAGGTCAATAAGTTCCTCTTTCACGCTCTCAAGATACTCTGTTGGTTTGGCCAAAACCACATTTTTCAGGGCCTCCAGCTTCACCTCAATGCTTGATTTCAGGTCCTCCATCCGCAGCGCCATATCATCCCGCATATTCCCCATGCTCTCAGCCATGCCCTGCCCCGTGGTGGAAATCAGCGCGTCCAGACGCTTCTGAATGCGCACCATCTCCTCCTTGGCATGCTCCATTTTTTTCAGAACATCCCGCAGGTCTATGGCCGCCTTAAAGGAAAGAGCGAAATCTACGAAGATAAACACGGTGACAACCTGGGTGCCAATGATCAACGGCCTCTGGGGTATGGCCAGCATAAAGGCCTCCACAGGCAAATGGACAAACTCCGTCATCAAAATAGTCAGACCTCCCCAGGCCAGAGAAGTGCCCAGGCACACATGCCCCTGAAAGTTAAACTTCATATCTGAATAATCCCAATAGCGCATATGGAACAGGGCCTCCATGACCACACCCGTAACATACTCCAGCACCGTGGCACCCACACAACCCGCCAGGTAGGTCAGAACAATATTGTCCTGAAAAGGCATGGAGACCACAAGCATCATCGTGGCACCGCTTCCATACAGGGGAAGAAAAGGCCCCCGCATAAATCCCCTGTTTGTGAGTTTTCTGGACTGGATCGACACATAGGTGGACTCAATGCACCAGCCTGCAAAGGAATAAACATAAAAAAAGAACATCCACTGGATTATCGTATAGGAATACATTCTTGCAACCTCACCGTTTTCCGGTAAACACTACCTGTAAACTGCAGCCTCCACGGACAGTTTTCCCTTTCGGGTCTCCCTCAGCTCCCCTGTGAGCGTAAATTTTCCATATCCCCTGGCATTCACGGTGTCCCCGCTCCCCAGCTGTCGGGAATTATTCTCACAGTTCCTTCCATTGACATAGACCCTGCCCGTGCGGAACAGCTCCAGACTCTGCTCCCTGGACATGTTATACACCCTGGCCAGAACCGCGTCAGCCCGCAGAGACTGTACCTGTACATTCACCAGCTCCGGCTCCTCCTGAGGAAGAAAGGATATGTCTTCCGTGATGGCGCAAGTCACATAAGTATGTCTCACCTGTACCAGGTTCTCACAGATAAACTCGGCAATGGAGTCCAGACAAAAAAGGCAGGCCTGTTTTTCTCCTGCCTTAATATCGCCCAGGGTGCTTCTGTCAATGCCCAGATTCATCAGCGCACCCAGAAAATCCCTGTGGGAGAGCTGCTCTGCAAATTTTTCCGCCCGGGGCCTGATGTGGACGCATACAATGGGAAAAGGCACTTCATACCCCAGTTCCTCCCCGCTGCCAAAGCGCACCACCACTCTCTCCGCCGAGCCGTAACCGCCGTTTAAGCAGGTTCCGGCATAGCGCAGCCCGGCCTCCTCCTGCCAGAAAACTTCCTGTTCGCTGAGGCTTAGAAAATTGGAAAATGTAAAAATGCCCTGGGCATAGGACCGCTCTGCCAGGTCCCGGAGTCGTTTTTTTAACTGTTGTATCTCTTTATCCATCCCTTCCCCCGATGTTCTCCCTGAAACCTGTTCCTTATCAAGAAAACATTGTCCAAAAATTTGTTCCTAATTTTTTAAAAAACAAAAAAGTTATGAAAAACTGATAATCTCTTCCCTGGGCGCTTTGGTCTTTTCCACTTTCACCGCATGAAGAACCGGGCCTTCTCCATCATAGTCATCCCAGTACTCTTTGGCCACCACGGCAGTGACCTTCACCCACTCTTTCTGTTTCAGGGAGCCGGCGCCCTCATATTGACACGCATAACCCAGGAATGCCATATCGTCCGCACAGCAGGTCATGGCCATACGCCCCGGCACAAAATATCCTTCCGGAAAACCCTCCGGTTTCAGCACCATTGCCACAAACTGCAGTTTTTTGTCCACATAGCGCTCCAGGTGATCCATGGAATCCAGATACCAGATGCCATAACCCTGATTGTCGAGCACAATGGTCTCCTGATTCAGGTCGTAGGGCAGATCTTCCTCAAATATCTCGTCAATCTCTCCCTGGGAATCCTCAAAAATCACATCCGCTGAGGCATTGACCGCCTTGATATTGCGCTTATAAGAATTCAGCTGTTCCCTCACTGTGTCACAGCGGTTAAAGATAATCATCTCCGACTTACGGATCATCTCTGCCAGAAGAGACCTCATATTTGTATAGTACACCGGAAATGTAGAGCCGTCAATAATTGTAATCTGCTGCTCTATCTTCCAGTGCCGGGGCAGTCTGGCATTCTTATAATTCCACATGCCGTTGAATTCTATCACTATACGCTCCGGCTTATGCTTTTTCTCCAGTTCCGCCAGGTGCAGAGGATTGAAATCCTCCTCGCACTCCACCAGTTCCACCTCCGTGCGGCTCTTTCTCAAAAGTTCGGGTTCGTACTCGTTCTCCCCCTCCTCACAGAGGATCAGGAGCGTCTTTCCCCTGACCTGAAAATACTGCTGCCCAAGCGTAAACCGTATAAATTCCGTTTTTCCGCTCTCCAGAAAACCATTGATCATATATACAGGTTTCATTTTCCGCTCCCTCCCAAATTTTCAGTGTGTCACTGCTTCCGGATATGGCCGTACCTCCGAAAGCAGCCCCGGCAGATCTCTCCGCTCTGCTCAGGAAAACAGCGCTTCCAGCTTATCCTCCTGCAGATTTGCACCTATGACACAGTACTTCCCCGTAACCTCTGGCTTTCCTGTCCTGACATCATGCTCCTGGGGCACATAGTCATAGTAGATCCATGTTCCATCCTGGGCAGGAACCATGCCTTTTGCCCGCAGAATATCACCATACTCACCGGTATCCAGAGCCCGCAGAATACCTTCAATCCTCTCCTTGGTAAATTTCGCCGGAGATTCTTTCCCCCAGCTGGTAAACACCTCGTCTGCGTGATGGTGGCCCTCATGGTCATGATGATGGCCGCAGCAGCATTCGTGGGCATGGTGCTCATGCCCATGGTCCTCACCATGGTGATGCTCCCCGTGCCCACAGCAGCTCTCCTCGTCGTGGTGATGTTCCTCCTGGGCATGGGTCAGAAGTTCCGCCATCATTTGATCCAGAGTGTCCGCGCCCTCTATGGTCTCCAGGACTGCTTTTCCGTCCAGATCCGCCAGAGGCGTTGTGATAATTACAGCCTTCGCATTGTGTTCACGCACCAGCCTGACACATTCCTGCAGTTTTTCCGGGCTCACCTTGTCCGTCCTGCTCAGCAGAATCGTCCCCGCATACTCAATCTGGTTGATAAAAAACTCTCCAAAATTCTTAATATACATTTTCGCCTTGGAGGCATCCACCACCGCCACCGCGCTGTTGACCTGCACATCCAGGTCAGCGGCCACATTTTCCACCGCTTTAAGCACATCGGAGAGCTTTCCCACACCCGACGGCTCAATCAGAATACGATCCGGCCCATAAGTCTCGATCACTTCCTTCAGAGAAGCCCCGAAATCCCCCACCAGGGAGCAGCAGATACAGCCGGAATTCATCTCCTTGATCTCAATGCCCGCCTCCTTCAGAAAGCCTCCGTCAATGCCGATCTCCCCGAATTCATTTTCAATCAGCACCGTCCTGCTGCCATCCAGAACCTCCTTCAGCAGCTTTTTAATCAGAGTGGTCTTCCCCGCTCCCAAAAAACCTGAAAATACATCTATTTTTGTCATTGTCTCAACCATCCTTTCTCCTGCACCGGGCAAAAACCACAAACGCCCTTTGGTGCCGCTGCAATTTATTGTCTACCATAATTTACCCCTTGTCAAGAAGTCTCCTCTAAAAGTTTTCTGAAATTTTCGGGCATAACTATCTCAAGAAGAATGATTCCCATTATTGACAGAAAGCCGCATGATTGTTAATATAGCAATGTAGAAAAAATTGGCGGGAAACAGACTTCCGGCATGTGGACATTTGAGACTGCCCGGGAAACCATGAGCCTGAATTCTTCATGCCATATGGGAGGAAACCATAATGTACAGCTGCCATATCCACTTTTACCTGCTGGGCACAGACTGCCCCCTATTTGATATCGCCAGGGACATGCCGCCCCTGGCTCACTTTACACACAGCTTTTATTCAGACAGCCGTCTGGTGCCGGAGGAAGCCCGGAAGGCAGATATCATACTGGCCCTGCTGCCGGAAGAAGACCCTGCCGAAACCCTCCAGGCCCTGACAGAGGCAAAGCGGGCAGATGCTGAGTGCATTCTTCTGGCAAACTCACAGCAGACTGTCTCTCTGGCGGCAGAAAGCCCCACATTGGCAAAAGACATATGGACCATGCCCTTGGGAGCAGAAGAATTCCGCTTTCGTTTCCTGCGCTGGCAGCAGGCTTTTAAACAGAGCAAAGATTTCCTGGAGACCAGCCATTTTCTGGACGCCGTCCTCAACAGTTCCCCCAACCTTATCTGGTTCAAGGACAAAAACGGCATCCACGAAAAAGTCAATGACAGCTTCTGCCGGACGGTAAACAAAGCTAAAAATCAGGTGGAAGGCCAGGGACACGCCTATATATGGGATGTGGAGAGCGACGATCCCGCCTGCATAGAATCGGAACGCGAAGTTATGAGCAGCCAAAAAACCTGCAAGTCAGAGGAGACCGTTCAGACCGGCGAAGGTCTGAAACTGCTCACCACCTACAAATCCCCCCTCTATGACCTGGATGGCACCGTCATGGGAACCGTGGGCGTGGCGGTGGACATCACCCAGGAGCGGGCCTATGAGAAGGAGATCATCCGGAAAAACCATGCCCTGGAGATGCTTTTTACCACCATGGACTGCGGCGTAATGTGCCATACACTGGACGGCTCCCGAATCCTCAGCATCAACCGGGCGGCTCTCCGAATCCTGGGATACGACTCCCAGGAAACCCTGCTGGCCGACGGATTTGACATGGTAGCCCAGTCCGTAGCTGACGAAGACAAGCAAAAACTGAGAGAAAGCATCTCCGCTCTGAAGAAAGTTGATGACAGTATAAGCCTTACCTACCGCGTCCGGCACAAAGACGGCTCTGAGCTGCACATCATGGGCAATGTAAAGCTTGTCCAGGAAAATGGGGAACTATTCTACCAGCGCTTTCTTCTGGACTGCACAGAGCAGAAGCTGCAGGAGAAAAAAGAACAGGCGGAAAACGAACGCCGTCAGAAAGAACTGACAAACGCCCTGAGCATTGACTATAATTTCTCCTGCTTTTTTGACCTTGACACAGGAAAAGGCTTCCCGCTGCGCCTGGATGACTATTGCAGTCGAATTTTCCATGAAAATATTCCCTTCCAGGAGAGCATGGAACAATATATAGAACAATATGTCCACCAGGATGACCAGGATATGCTCCGACGGGCTTCCTCCCAGGAGAATCTCCGTCTGGAACTGACTAACAAAAAGATATACTATGTCAATTACCGCGCTCTGATAGACGGGGAAACGCGGTATTACCAGATGAAAACAGTGCGCGCAGGAAGCTGGGACAGGCAGAAAGGTGTGGTGGCAGGCTTTCGCAGCGTGGACGAGGAAACCCGGAACGAACTGGAGAAAAAGAACCTGCTGGAAAGCGCCCTGATGCAGGCGAAACGGGCCAGCCGGGCCAAAAGCGCCTTCCTCTCCAACATGTCCCACGATATCCGCACCCCCATGAACGCCATTGTGGGCTTCACCTCCCTGGCCCTGTCCCACATTGACCGGAAAGATCAGGTGGAAGAATACCTGAAAAAGATCATGACCTCCGGCAACCACCTGCTGAGCCTCATCAACGACATCCTGGACATGAGCCGGATCGAGAGCGGAAAAATGCACCTGGAGGAAGCCCCGTGCAGCCTGCCGGACATTCTCCACGGACTGCGCAACATCATCCAGGCGGATATCCACGCCAAGCAGCTGGAGCTGTACATCGACGCGGTGGACGTGGTCAACGAGGAAATCTGCTGCGACAAGCTGCGCCTGAATCAGCTGCTGCTGAATCTGCTGAGCAATTCCGTCAAGTACACGCCTGCCGGCGGCATTGTCAGCATGCGGATCATCGAAAAGCCGGGCGCGCCCGCCGGGTATGGCTGCTATGAATTCTACATCCGGGATACCGGCATCGGCATGAGCCCGGAGTTTGTTGCCCGCATTTTTGAGCCCTTCGAGCGGGAGCGGAATTCCACCATCAGCCGTATTCAGGGGACCGGTCTGGGAATGGCCATTACCAAGAACATCGTGGACATGATGAACGGTACCATCAGCGTCAAGAGCGAGCAGGGGGTGGGCTCCGAGTTCCTGGTGACGCTGACCTTCCGCCTGAACGAGGGGGAGAAGGAGCCCCAGACCATCCCGGAGCTGGCGAACTGCCGCGCTCTGGTGGTGGACGACGATTTCAACACCTGCGACAGCGTCTCTTACATGCTCCAGCAGATCGGTATGCGGGCGGAATGGACCCTGTCGGGGAAGGAGGCGGTACTCCGCACCCGCCAGGCGGTGATGCGCCAGGACAACTACTGTGTATATATCATCGACTGGCTGCTCCCCGATATGAACGGGGTGGAGGTTACCCGCCGGATCCGCAAGGAGATGGGCGACGACGTTCCCATTATCGTCCTGACCGCTTACGATTGGTCCGATATCGAGGAGGAGGCCCGGGAGGCGGGAGTCACGGCCTTCTGCAGCAAGCCCCTGTTCCTGTCAGAGCTGCGCCGCTGCCTGCGCTCCGTAATCAGCGCGGAGACTCCGGAGCTGGTGAAGGCCGCCAAGGTTGCTCCGGGCCGTCATACCGGGCACATTTTGCTGGCGGAGGACAATGAGCTGAACCAGGAGATTGCCCAGGCGATTCTGGAGGAGGCCGGCTTTACCCTGGACGTGGCGGAAAACGGAGAGACGGCGGTGAAGATGGTAAAGCACTCCGACCCCGGATATTACCGTCTGGTGCTGATGGATATCCAGATGCCGGTGATGGACGGCTACGAGGCGGCCAAGGCCATCCGCGCCCTGCCCGACCGGGAGCTGGCCTCCATCCCCATCCTGGCCATGACGGCCAATGCCTTTGAGGAGGACAAACAGGCGGCGCTGAAATGCGGGATGAACGGCCACATCGCCAAGCCCATTCACATCGGCAAGCTGCTGGAAACGCTGGATGAGGTTTTGCAGTAGGCCGCCGGACAGACTCCGCGGCAGAGGATTTACAGTTTGTTCACGAAAAGTTAGCACTCTCGACATGAGAGTGCTAACTTTTCTCTTTACATTTTGCGGGAACGGGTGTATCATGGAGCATGAAAAAGAAAAGAGGACCGGGAGGCCGGAGACGGCGTACCGGCCCGGAGGAGGCATTTGACATGAATTTTGACCGATTTACCCAGAACGCCCAGCAGGCCGTGGCGGATTGCCAGTCCATCGCCATCGAGAACGGCCAGCAGCAGCTGGAGGGCGAACACCTGCACCTGGCCCTGCTGCGCCAGCGGGAGGGGCTGGTGCCCCGCCTGCTGGCCTACATGGGCCTGGACGTGGAGACCCTGGCCGGCGAGGTTGAGCGGGAGCTGGAGCGCCTGCCCAAGGTCTCCGGCGGCGGAGCGGAGCAGCTCTACGCCAGCCGGCGCTTCACCCAGCTGCTGACGGCGGCGGAGGCTATCGCCGGGCAGTTTAAGGATGAGTACGTGTCCGTGGAGCACCTGTACCTGGCCCTGGCGGAGGAGACCGGCACCCCCGGCGCCCGCATCTTCCGCCAGTACGGCATCGACAAGGAGAAGCTCCTCCAGGCCCTCACCAAGGTTCGGGGCAGCCAGCGGGTCACCAGCCAGAATCCGGAGGAGAGCTACGAGGCCCTGACCAAGTACGGCCGGGACCTGGTGGACATGGCCCGGCAGGGAAAGCTGGACCCGGTCATCGGCCGGGATGCGGAGATCCGCCACACCATCCAGATTTTGAGCCGGAAGACAAAGAACAACCCCGTCCTCATCGGCGAGCCCGGCGTGGGCAAAACCGCCATCGCCGAAGGTCTGGCCCAGCGCGTCCAGCTTGGACACGTCTGCCCCCACGCGGGAGGCGATACCGGCCAGCGGCCCGGAGAGGTGATCGACCATGTTCATAACAAGCGACAATTTGAAGATGGATTCTAAGCTCACACTGCTCTCACCTCCATTTACGAGGAGAACACTTCGCTGATCGCTCGAGCGAGGATGTCCTTTTCCATCTCCTGGACGACGCGGGCCTTTGCCACATAGTCCAGAAATTCGCCGATGTCGCTGATTGCTTCAGGGTCAAATTGCTCTAAGAGAGGCGGGGGAAGGAAGCGGTATATCTCCAGGAGCCCTGTTTCTATAGCGTTCTCCCTGACCCCCGCGACCTTCTCCCTTAGAGTTTCTTCAAATTTACCGCGTTGGTCAGGCCCAGGATGTCCGTGAGCTTGCCGCCGATCGCGATCGCCACGCCGGGATAGGTCTCGGCGTCGGCGGTGAGCCGGGCCTCGTCCTCCTCCACCACGGCGTCCAGCATGAACCGCTTGCTGGCCTTGGACGCGCCGATCTGGGCCAGCGTCTTGACGTAGCGGTCGTAGCTGGCCACGCTGGGCCGCTTGAAGCGGTAAACGAGCTCGATCTCCGTCTCGTCGTCCTCGGAGACCGTCATGCCGATGCGGTAGACCTTGCCGTACTTCGCCTTCAGCTCCTCGTCGCTGGCCAGCTTGGTCGCAGCGGGGAGGGTCGGGGCGGGGCTGCTCTTCATGTCTTCCATGGAAGTGTCCTCCGTTTCTCAGTTATTTTGGGATAACGCTCAGGCGGGCTCCAGGCCGTCTGTCACGATACCGCCGACGATCATCATGTCGATGTCCACGGTCAGGCCCTTGTCGCCTTGAGCGGCCTTGTGGCTGCGCTTGGTGAGCTTGACCGTCTTCAGCTCGTCCATGTGGGTCTTCTCCCCCTCGTTGGCGTAGGAGACAACGATGGAGGGGATGGTCAGCTTGTAGAACGGGACGCCCTGGGCTCTGCACCACGCCAGGAACTCCTCATAATCATCCCGGAGCAGGGAGATTTTCCCGGAAGACTTATAGTTTCCGGTGCCGTAGCCGCGAGGCCGGTGGCCGTAACCGTAAGACTCCTCCATCTCCATCTCGTCGTCGTAGCTGATCTCCTGCACAACGAGGGCCAGCCCGGGGAACTTGACGTCGACGTCGCCCCAGTCGTAGGCTTTGCCGTTTACTTTGAGGCTCATAGGCTTTTATCCTCCTTCCTATGCGGTGATGGGGGCGCGGCCCAGGTCGATCTCCACCTCGCGGATGTAGCCACGGGACAGATACCGGATTTTGACCCGCATGGTCTCGTCCTCCAGGAATGTCTCCTCGTGGCCCTCCTTAACGATGATCTCATAGGAGCTGATCTCCTTTTGCTTCACCATGCGGTCAAGGGGGGTGGCGATGAACTTCGCCCGGGCCTCCAGCTCGCCCTGGATGTCCGTGAGGTCGATGTCGTCGTTCTTGAACAGCAGGGCCTTCTTTCGTATCTCCCGAATGATTTTGTTTCGGACCCGCACATCCTCGGCGTAGCGGTAATCACTGCCGTCCGGGCACATCATTTTTGTGTGATAGATATAGAATCCGTCCAGGCCGTCGTATTTGCGGAATGTCACAAACCCGGCTGTATCCAGAAGCTCAATTACCGTATTGTCATAGCCAGCAGGGAGCAGCTCCTCCAGTTGTTTTTCCGAAAAGCCGTAGCCCAGCTCGGGCCGGGTCTTTCCGACGGATTCTTGCACGGGAGCCTTGGCGTAGCGCCCCGATACCAACCCAGCGAGGTTGACAATCTGGGTAGAGCCGTCCAGCCGGACCAGCCGTCCCCAGGCCGCACAGACCTGGATATCTGTGTTTTTGACCTTCTTCCTGTCAGCACTGCTCTGGAGTTTCCAGCCGTCTTT
>OFFH01001537.1_pt1 | contig 11611 bp, 13 predicted proteins | sample 1521341 | NCBI WGS metagenome assembly OFFH01 (sample SAMEA3504108, study PRJEB24116) | mouse gut metagenome | biome: mouse gut; feature: mouse-associated habitat; material: faeces | place: Denmark | collected 2011 | reverse complement strand
CAAATCAGCCCACCGAAGCTCCGTTTTTTTTATTCGGTAGGCTTGTTTTGGTATAAATGAAAAAATACCTTTTTCTAAATAGTCAAATTGTTCTATTCCTTTGAATTCCATCCTGTGAAATCAATTTCAAGCTCTGTTTCATCTGGATGCTCCATATTAGATGGAATAGGCGATTTTATACCGCACTGCTGATTTTCCGCATACGGCAACAGAATATTCTTCAACGTTCCCATTTTTTCAAATGTGCTTTTCCTACACTGCAAACCGCAGAAAAACAGCAAGCCTGCAAAAGCGAAATGTTGGACACAACTGGAAAGATAGATATTTAAAATAGCCAGCTCGTTACCTTTGACGGAAACGCCCTGTGCAAGCTGCGCCGAAATATTTTGTTGGCAGGCTGCCAATGAAATAAAAGCTGTAATTAACAAAATTGCTGCGAGAACATACAAAATCAACGAGAGTAGACCATCTTTTTTCTTTGTTTTAATCATCTGATTGTCATTCATTTATTCTCATCTCCTTTCACTGCGTGACACATTATTTTTGCGTTTTTGTGGCTGCGAGGTAGATTGCTTATTTATTTCTTCAGGACGCTCAAAAATCTGTGCTTTTCCCTTACGAAGTTTTATCACTATATCAGCTTGTTTCGCTAACGCCCCCGAATGTGTCACAATGATAACGCAACGCTTGAGTTCATGTGCGCTTTCTTTGAGAATTTGCGTGATTTCCTCTGCTGTATCCTCATCAAGATTTCCTGTTGGCTCATCGGCAAGCAAAATCGCTGTATCGCTGGCTAATGCCCTCGCTATCGCCACACGTTGCTGTTGGCCGCCTGAGAGCTTGAGGACATTACGTTTGGTTTCTTCTTTTGTCAACCCCAAACGCTCCAGAATAGGAAGCGGAGCTTTTTTTGAGGTCAACTTCACATTTTCTATTGAGTTCATATAATCTATCAGGTTGTATGCCTGAAAGATAAAAGAAACATTTTCATGCCTGTGTTTTGCTAGTCCCAGTTTATTGATGTTCTCTCCGTTGCATACGACTTCGCCTTTAGTCGGAACATCTAAACCACCGAGCAGAGAGAGCAATGTTGTTTTTCCACACCCTGACGGACCAAGAATGGCATACATCTTTCCAACATCAAAGCTTATTGAAATATCTTCAAGTACCTTTGATTTCCCGTTATAGGAATAGCCAAGATTTTTTGTTTCTAAAATTGACATATTTTTATTCCACCTTTCATTAATTCATCTTTGTTAAAATTTCTTTTGGCTTGAGCCGCACTACTGGCACACTCGAAACAAAAACGGACAGAACGGCTACTAATGAGCCAATTCCACAGACCGCAAAAAAATCAGGAGCAGTCACATCTATTTCAATGGGTGCTGTATCTTTCCCTGTTACCTCAATGTCTTGTTCACCTACAGACTGTTCACAAGCACTTGTCATTAAATAATTACCTGCGGTATTTGCTGCCGCTGCTCCTGCAAAATAGGAAATGCCAAAAGCTACAATGGCAATAAGCAGAATTTCCACTATGTGCTGCCCGATAATTTGGATTTTATCAAATCCCATTGCCAACAATACACCTATTTCATGCACTCGTTCTTTCATCCATAGAGCAAGCATGAGCGAAAGTGCAAGCAGACTTCCGACTACGATACAAAGAAGTAACGAGGACAGCATGGAGGACATTTTTTCAAGCGGTGCAGCAGAACGTCTGTATTCTGCATCAGCCGTTTCAATGGAGAAGTCGTCCCACGCAATATTTACATTTTCCTTCACAGATTCTATGATATTACTAAGCTGCGCAGGGTCATCCACATAGAAATTCACTCCTTTATACTCGCCCTTACCATTTGTATAAAGTTCTTTTGCTGTTTTATTATCTGTAAAAATACGGTTTTGATAAAGTGAAGGTGGTGGAGCAAGCCCGGCATTTACTTGAGGTTCCTTTATCTCAAATAGTCCTGCGATGGTAAGAGTAACGACTGCACCGCCATTCATTGTTTTTAACATAATTTTGTCACCTACCTTTAGGTGATTAACAGCAGCGAGGTCTTTACTAATCAATGCAATGCTTGTGTCACCATCCCCAATATGCTTCCCTTCTGTGAGCTGGAAAATTTCCTTTTGGAAATAATTGCTTTTCTCAGAAAAGGAATTGGACTCACTTGTAGCCATGTGCAGCAATCGCTCATCCTCATCGTATTGATTGTTGGTTTTAATAAGCTCTAATGGTATACCGTCAGAGGACAGCACTTCTGATTCTCCGTTTTGGTAGGCATTGTATTGTTCAATCCCTGATATAGACATCACTTTTTCTATCACCGAATCATCAAGGGAAGAACCTGTGTATTGTACCCCACCGTTTTCGTCCGCTTTGTAATTCTCGGAATTCGCCTTATTTATCACAAGCCCAAAATTTCCACCAAGAGTGTGACGGAGTTCCAATGCTGCTGTATCCGATGTTCGTTTTGTCGATAGCCCAACTAAAACAAAGGTGGACACGACAAGTAATACTAAGAACAGAACAACGCTTTTTCCCAACTTCCTTATGACGGATAGAAAGGCTCTTTGAAATATTCCCATATGATTTCCTCTCCTAACTCATTTTAGCGAGAAGCTGTTTTGGCTTTAAACGGAACAACGGTACGGATGCAGCTAATACAGCTACAACAGTCAATAAGCCGCCGATTCCGAATACCCATAGGAAAGTCTGCGGTACTACGGTCACACTCAGCTCCGTTGCTGTATCTACATTCATCGGTGTTTCAGGAAGCGTATACCCAAAAGACCCATCTTCCTCTAACTGCGTATTCTGTGGTGTACTGCTTTGGCTGGTGTCACCCAACAAGGTGTTTCCCAAGCCTTGTGCTACTGCACTGCTCGTAAAAAACGAAATGCCAAACGCCAAGATTGCTATAATAAATACTTCTGCCATATGCTGCATGATAATTTTAAATTTGCCAATTCCGAGTGAAAGCAAAATCCCAGATTCATGAGTACGGCTTTTTGTCCACATGGTAAGCAGTAAAATTAAAACTGCCACACCAATAATAGTAATAATAATGATAAGAGTGGTAATCAATCCGCTTAAATTATCCAACGGAGTAGTAGCAACTTCATAGGTCTTATTATCTGTGGATATGGAGTAACAGCTCCAATCAATGGAATTCAGTTTTTTCACTTCTTGCATAATATTGTTTAGTTCTGCGGGGTCATTCACCCGATAATGAACTTTATAATATCCTGCGGATGACCACGAGAGTAGCTTTACGCTAGTTTCTACATCCATCAATACTGTATTTTCCAAAAGTTCACCCGGCGTAGAGAACACAGATACTTGTTGACTTACTTTTGAGTCAAAAATGCCGACAATGGTTACGGTTTCTTTCAGTTTTCCGCCTTCCTCATCACCGCCCGTAATCTGTGAATTCATAGCAATGATAAACTGGTCGCCAAGTTTTAAGCCATTTTTCTCGGCAAGCTCTTTGTGAATAAGAACGGCATTTTGGTCTTTTGGCGTAATCTGCCGCCCTTCAATTAACTCTATACTTCCCCCTGTGAACATATCCGCTTCCTGCGTGTTAGTATAGCCATAAATGTTGGCTTGCTTGCTAAGAACAGGCTCATTGGCAAACATACTGCCTTCGATGCTTTTAAGTTCTAAATAGTCACCTTCCATAGTTTTTAAGTTAGCGGGTCCGATGTTCTCCGCATTGTATCCACTGACACCAGGAACAGAGGCTACCTTATCAGCAATCTCTTTTGTAAGTGATTCCCCAGTATAAACCATTGCGTAGCTTCCGTTGCCAACATCCCGACGTTCAAACTTGGATTGGTCGCTGTGGTCTTCTTTCATAACAAAACCACCGCCAAATGACCTGCGTAAATTTGTGGCAGCTTGCTCCGAAGCACTCTGAATTGAAATGCCTGAGATTACCAATGTTCCAACCACAAGGAAAATTGCAAACAGTAAAATACTTTTTTTCCATTTGCGAGTAAGATAACGTACTGTGCGTTTCATTGCACCCATAGAAAATCCTCCTTTATTTTGTTTTCAAGAAGTATTATAAACGGAGCATTTTTCATGCGTATGAAGTGTAGTTGTCATGAAGTTGTCAAAACAAGAAAAGAGTTTCGCTTGCGAAACTCGCGCCTGCGGCGGTCGCATCGCGACATCCACCGCTCACGCCGCAGTGTGCATCCCGCCCGGAGGGCTTTTTGTTTCATAGGACGCACTTTTCTATGAAATAAAAAAACACCCTCGGCAAAGAGGATGCTTTCACTACAGAAATTTACTTTTTTAAATCTATACGAAACCGCATTCCACTATTCGTTGGCTCTAAGGCATAGCTAATACGGTAGGTATCTAAAATTTTCCCTGTAAGGTAAAGACCAAGTCCATTACCTCCCGTTGTCCGACTTCTGGAATAGTCTGGTCGATAGAATGCTTCAAATAGATGCTTTCGCTCTTTTTCTGGAATAGGCTTACATTCGTTTTCTACAATTAGAGTTCCATTCATACAAGAGATAAAAACCCGCTTTCCCTTTTCCGTATATTTTACGGCATTAGAAATTATATTGGAAATTGCTTTTGTGACTGCTTTTTGCGGGAGCATAGCATAACTGCTGTCATCCACGTCCATTTTAAAGTTTATCCCCTTAGCTTTGGCAATTAGAATATAAGGGCTACACACTTCGTTAAGAAGCTCTGATAGAGAAACCTCAGCTACCTTTTCTTCTTGCTGACCACTGAGCTTAGACGCATCTAATACCTCTTGAATCATCGTTGCCAGCTGTAACATCATATCTTTGCACACAGGCAGATAGGTGTCGTAATCCTGAAACTTTCCTATTCCCAAAATCATACTATCCAGCATGGTACATACCGCAGTAACTGGCGTTTTAAGTTCATGGGAAGCTGCTCGCATAAAGTCTATCTTGGATTGCTCTACCTCGTTGACATGTTCAATTTCAGCATGTAGGTCATCAATAGAAGTAAGCAACTCCCTATATAACGAATTTACATTTTGAGCAAGCTGCCCGATTTCATCTTTTGATGTCACAGGACAGATAATCGTGCGTTCCAACTTCTTCATACGACTGGTTGCATTTGATATTTCTGTGATTGGCTTTGTCATCCGTCTGGAATACCACAAAGCAACAATAACAGAAATCAGTACACAAATTATCAGGGTAAACGGAAGTATTTCAAGAACAACGCCTTTAACTTCGCCAACCGGCTGTAAAGTCATTACAATCTGTAAACTACATTCTTTATCATAATCATCCATAAATGTCGAGGTCTTTTTTACAAATTGTGTGGAAAGGAATGGTGTTAATCCCTCTATGCCTTGGTTTGTAATTTGAGGAAATGTATTAGAACTTTCCAGTTTACCATCAGGAGATGCCTGAAACGAATAATTCTTCCCGTTCCCATTCAGTACATCCTCAATATAAAAAGCCCCAAAAACATATTGCTCTCCTTCATAGGAAAGGGAGATACATGACTTGCTTTTCTTTGCGTATTGCTCAACCAGTTCTTGAGGTGTTTTGGACTCAGATTCCTGTAATTTTCGCACGATTTCATTACTGATTTCTATTGCCTGCTTTTCCTTTTGATTGGTGTAAATTGTGGGAATGAGAAGGTAAATCAGGCAATGCCCCAACAAGGTAATCAACACCATAATGGAAAGCGTATATAAAAAGTTTTTTTGAAATAATTTCATCGCTTCACCTCAAATTTATATCCCACACCTTTTATCGTTTGAATACAGTCCAAATCCAACTTTTTCCGCAAGCGTCCTACGTAAGTGTCAATTGTTCTATCATTTAGCGGAATATCTATACCCCAAATATAGTTTAATATCTGTTCTCTCGTCAAAACAACACCTGGATGCTCCACCAACATTTTCAGCAACAATACTTCCTTCGGTGAAATATCAACCGATATTCCTGCTTTTTCTGCCGAAAAACCAGAAAAATCAACCATTACATCTCCTTGCTGCCATATCTTTTCGGGTTCAGTTTTCCCGACACGGCGGAGCAAAGCTGTCACTCTTTTACCAAGAAGAACAATGGAAAATGGTTTTATTACATAATCGTCAGCCAAACCATCAAAACTCATAATCTGTGTATCTGTATCGTCCATAGCTGTCAACATAATCACGGGAATAGAACTACTTTTTCTGATTTGCTTCAGGACGTTCAATCCACTCATTTTCGGTAGCATAATATCCAGTATTACAAGGTCGATTTTATCTGTATTAAATGATTCAACTGCCGTTTCTCCATCAAAGACTGAAACGACAGTATGCTCCATATCACGAAAATATTCGCTGACTGTTTCATTTGTCAGTTCATCATCTTCAACTACCAAAATTTTTGCCATACCATTTCACCTCCGCCCTTATTGTGGCATTCCTATTTGTCATCTGTATGAATTTCTTCTAATTTGTTTTCTTTTCTTCGGGCATCCGCAGGTTTTTTAGCTATTCGAGGTATTAACCATATTCGGCTCAAACGAACTACTCCATCAATCTGATTGGTCTCACATAATTTCTGTACCTGTCGTTCAGATAATTTCCAAAGCTTTGCGGCTTCCTGCACCGTCATATACTCAAACATAATTAGCCTCCCAAATGTATTGCATCCATTATAAGCGGTCAAACGAATAATATCAACTGTGTAAACACGAACTTTTATATCTCAATACAGGCTATTAAATATCTTATACCAAGAGATTTCACAGCGTTTAATCAGAAGCCACATCTCTGTAAAATATAAGGGTAAGAATTTCAGAGTATAGGTGGTGAACTTATGGACGAGAGAAACAACGATTTTGACTTTGATTTTACACCCATAGGACAAGCAATTAAGAAAGCTCGAAAAGCCAAAGGCATGACCAGAGAACAGCTTGCCCGTATTGTTGACTACAACCCCAGACATCTCCAAGCAATTGAAAATGAGGGACAATATCCAAGCATTGAGTTGTTTTTTCAACTTATTATGATATTTGACATTTCGGTTGACGAGTACATACATTCGGACAAGACGGCAGTTAAAAGTTCTGTCCGCAGGCATTTGGACACTTTGCTTGACCGATTGAATGACAAGGAGCTGTCCGTCATAGAAGCAACCGTAAACGGGCTATGTAAGGCAAAAGAGCCAGAGGAATAAAAACCTCTGGTTTTTCTTTCGCCCTATTTTAGTAAACTGGCAAGCCGTAACCATAAATAACGCTACTACCGACAGCGTATTGTTTTTGCTTGCAGACATCGCCAGAGTTGCCCTCCACGGTATAAACAACACCATTCTCGCTTTTCTCTACAATACCCACATGGTCGATTGTTCCATCTCCATCCCAATCAAAAAAGATAATATTTCCTGCCGTTGGCTCATAGCTTCGGTCTTGCCATTGTCCTTTGCCCTTAAACCAGTTTACACCATCCGAGCAGAGGGAGAATTTCGGGATAATGTCGCTTTCCAGATAGCCGCACTGGTCGGCGCACCACGATGTGAAGCAGGCGCACCATTCTACACGCCCGCCAAAGCCGTACCAGCTCCAATAAGGCTGTCCACCCTCGTTGCCAAGCTGCGTCAGAGCCACTTCTACGATGGCTTGATTGCCACCGCTTGTAAACGCCCGCCCGTATGGGTAGTAGCGTAACACATGGGCGGGGTACTGCGTGTCGCCGTATTTTTCCCAACCTAACCTCTGTGCCTGCATAGCGGAAAATTCCACCGCATTTGCATAGGAATAGCCGCCGTAGTTGGTCTTTGCCCATGAGATATACCCATTGCCGAAGTTGTAGCCCTGCAAGGCGAGCTTGATGCGCTCCATGTCAATCGGGTTCTCCACCTCGGCTGAAACAAGGGCAGCTTTTAGCTCCTGCACGCCGCACTCGATGGAATATTCGGGGTCTTTGATGCCGTTCGGCTCATGGGGGTACTTTTTGTTGAAGCTCCCCTCCGCCGCCTGCATCGGGTCGCTGCCCTTTCCCCCAGATTCCTGCATCATCACCGCTTTGATAAGCTCCACATATTCGGGGATGCCGTACTGCTTCGCATACTTCTGTATCAGCGGCGTGTAGGCTTCCACCTCCGCACTGACAGGAGTATAGGATGTGCTGTCGCTGCCGCCCCCGAACAGGGAAACGGCGCACCCAAGCAGGACGACGATAAGGATTATCACAACGGCAATCCAGCCGCCTGCGATAAGGGCGGAAATCAATGCCTTAGTCCCTGCGATAATCGCCCTGACCGCCGCAATGGTCGCCTTGACCGTGGCTTTCGTCGCTTCGGCTGTCGCCTTTGCGGTGGCTTTTGCCGTCTGTGCCGCTTTCTGGGCGGCTTTGGCGGACGCTTTCGCCGTTTTCTGTGCCGCCTTTGCGGTCTGCTCCGTGGTCTTAATCGCCGTCTTGGATGTCGCCTTTGCGGTTTTCACGCCTTTTTCCGTCGCCTTGACCGTCCCTTTGGCTGTGGTTTTGACAGTTCTCTCTGCATTTCTGTCTGTGGTCTTGATGGTCTTTTTCCCCTGCCGCCTTGTCTTTATCAACTGGCTTGCCCCTGTCTGGGGCATTTCGCCCTGCTTGGGAACATCGGGGACAGGAGAACGGCTCGCTTCCCCGTTTCGGATCAGCGAGCCGTTTTGTTCTGCAACAGCCTGTGCTTTTTTCTGCTCTGCGGCTTTCACCGCACGCTTGGTCTTAAATTCAGTGATTTTATCCTTTGCCCTGCCGATATTCTCCTTTGTGGTCTGGACGTTTTTCTGCCCCTGCTTATTGAATTGATGGATGCCCTCGTCCTTAATACGCCCCGAAGCATGGGAAACCTTGTCGGCGGCATATTCCGTGGGGGAATTTTCCTCCGCATAATATCCCTGCTCCGCCTTGTCCTTTGTCTTTGCGTAAGCGGATTTCATGCGCCTGCCTGCTATGGCGGCTTTGTCTAAAGTCTTAATCGTTCCTTTGACCGCATCTCTGGTCTTTATATCAGCCATAAAATCCGACCTCCTTTCCCAGAAGATTTGCGGTCATGTCAGTTTACCTTTTTTGCCACGACGACAAGCCTGCCGTTCTGTGCCGAGTATTCGCAGGTGGAGAGGGTAATGAGCCTGTCGCCGTATTGGGCTGTCACGCCCGTATCATACAAGGCAAGCTCCTTGCACTTCCCGACAAAGGCATCAAACTCTTTTTCATTCTCCGCATTGACAAAATCATAGTAGCGGTAGCCCTGTGAGCTGTACGCCACGGTCTTAAACACGGCAATGATTTCATACTGCGCCTGCTCCGTGAGGGTGTCAAACTGAATGGTCTTATGCTTCTCATAAAAGTTCTTGGATTTGTAATCTTCCAATGCCCCGAACATCCTGCCGCCTTTGATGTGGTGTCCGTAGATAACCAGATTGTCGCTTGTTAGGATGTCGCAGTCCTCTTGGATATACGGCACGCCTAAGTCGCTGTATTCCTTTTCAAAGCTGTGTTTCAGATAGAAGTTGGGATTGTTCTTGCTCTGCATGACGGGGTAGTTGATGCCTGTTCCGTCAATGGCAATCCACCCGACCATATCCTCATTCTGCAAATACAGTTCCTTGTATTTTGCCAATATATCCTCGCCCTCGCTGACGGGCGTATCCTTATCTTTTGGCGGTTCTTCCTCTGGCTCGGCGTTCTCCACAACCTCGGCAATCTCCGCAAAGGCTTCGGTCTGCTCGTCTATCTGCTGGTAATGGCTGTAAATCTTAAAGCCGCAAAAAACCGCTGCTCCTAAAAAGGCAACAGCGGCGGCGGTACAGAGAATGGTTTTATAGTTCTTAAAAATCATAGGCTTTTCCTTTCTTTTTAATATTTTAACGTGTATGCTCCGCCTGCTTTTTGGGCGTTGGTAAGTCCCTGCAATATTCGGGATACCTTACCTTGATGCCCTCCATGAAATACGGGGCGAACTCGCAGCAGAACAATTCCTCTGGCGTGAAAAGTTTCTCACGCCCCTCCTCGGCGTAACCGTTCCAGAGGTTAAAGGCAAGGTGGCAGACCTTGACCGTGCCGCTTGTCTGCCATCCTGCGTGCATCCCCTCTGGCTTGATGCAGTCCGTCTTAAAATCGAACATGGCGTTGATGTTCTGCCTTGTTTCCCCCGCAATCCCCATCACATAGAAAAACGCCCTGTGGTAACAGTCGTTTACCCTGCATTTCATCATGTTCTCCAAAAAGAAATCACGGTGGGCTGCATTACGGAATCTTATCTCTGACATAGATTTACACCTCCCCAAATTTCGTCGTCATCAGCTTATACAGCTCCGTATTCCGTGGGAACTTGTTGACGAACGGCACAAGGGAGCTGCCCACTTTCAAAAGCCCCTGCCCCGCACCGACATTCGTGATATAGCTCATCTGCAAATCGGAGATGTTAAGGAGCTTCGCAAGCTCGATACGGTCTGTCGATGCCTGATTCAGCATGATGATAAATTCGGTACAATAGCCGAACGTAATCTCCACTTCCGCCTCTGCCTGCAGGCGGGCGGCATCAACCCCTGATTTTACGTTTTGCAGCCGGGCAGCTTTTCCTTCGACAGAGACAGAAAAGTCTACTTCCTTTCCCAGGAATAAGTCAACCGCGCCGGCCAGAAACTCTACAAGCCCCTGTCCGCCGGAATCAACGACTCCCGCCTGCTTTAAAACTGGAAGCATATCCGGCGTTCTGGCAAGCGCGCGGTCCGCTTCTTTGACAACGGCTTCTAAAAAGATGCATAAATCGTCCGTCGTCTCCGCCAATTCCGCCGCTTTTCTCGCCGCGCCTTTGGCTACGGTTAAAATCGTCCCTTCTTTTGGCTTCATTACGGCTTTGTATGCCGTTTCAACTGCTTTTTCCATTGCACGCGCCGCAACGGAAACTGTGATTGTATCATGTTCCGCGATGACTTTCGAAAATCCACGGAACAACTGGGATAAAATCACGCCGGAGTTTCCTCTCGCGCCGCGCAGGGAACCAGAAGAAATGGCTTTTGCCAAAGTTTTCATCGTCGGATTTTCAAGCGCGCTGACTTCTTTTGCCGCGGATAAAATGGTCATCGACATATTTGTGCCCGTGTCTCCGTCCGGCACTGGAAACACATTCAGTTCATTGATCCATTCTTTTTTTGCTTCCAAATTAGCGGCTCCCGCTAAGAATATCTTCGCAAACTTTGCCGCGTTAATTGAATTGATTTCCACTTTTAAATCCTCCTTAATCAATGACTCTGACGCCTTCCACATAAATATTTATCTTCTCAATTTCCATTCCTGTAAACTCCTCCACTTTATATTTCACCGTATCAACCAAGTTTTCAGAAACCGTATGGATACTGACGCCATACGAAACAATGACATGAAAATCAATAATAATCTTATTGTCGTCAGTAACCGCTACATTTATTCCATGGGTAAGATAATCTTTTTTCAGTAATTTCACCAAACCGTCTTTCATATTCACTGCCGCCATTCCGACAATGCCAAAACACCCCACTGCCACGGAACCTGCGTAAGTCGCTATGACTTCATTACTAATGATAATTTTACCCAGTTGGGTTTCCATTTGTCCTTTCATACACTGACCTCCAGATTTT
>OFFH01001533.1_pt1 | contig 11632 bp, 8 predicted proteins | sample 1521341 | NCBI WGS metagenome assembly OFFH01 (sample SAMEA3504108, study PRJEB24116) | mouse gut metagenome | biome: mouse gut; feature: mouse-associated habitat; material: faeces | place: Denmark | collected 2011 | reverse complement strand
TCAGCTTCTCCGCCTCTGCCTCCAGCAGTTCATTGAGCGTTTCCTCCACGCTGCCGCGCACAAGCTCCTTGATCTGACCCTTGATTACTTCCTCATTTAGCTGTACAATCTTCTCGGACATAGTTTGCTGTCTCCTTTCAGAATGGTGTGTGGTAACTTCATTCTACCAGACGACTGCAAACTATGTCTCTTTTCCTTTTTGCGAAACTTATTCTACCTTATCTACCTTCCCAGGTGCCAAATTATATCTTTAACTGCCTACTTTAAATAGTTTATCATTAGTTTAGGTGCCTGTCAATAACTCTTTCTTGGTTTTTTGTAAACCCTATTTAGTGGTGCAGGCCTATGATTTAGACTAATTTTTATGGATGCAGTTTCTCTTGCTGCAGCTATCTTCCTTCTTCCGCTTGTTCTTCACCAAAAGTAGCTTTAAGAAGTTTCTGAACTGACCGTTTGATCTGATTTATATAATAAAATAACCAATTCTATATCTTTAACTAGGCGGCTCATATTCATTTTTTGTATTTTATCAAATTTGCTCCTATCTAACCGCTCAATATATTCTTTTAACTTTATCAGTTTCTCCTTATCGCATCTTAATGCTTTCCCTATAGAATCCTTTTCGTACAAACTTGAAATACACGATTTAAATGCATGTAAATCATGCGATTTTGATTTTTCTAACTTTTCAAATAATTTGGTTTCATCTAGCTGAGATAAAAATCCAATTTCCTCAATTAATCCTCTCCTGTTCTTTTGCACATATGTGAATAAATTCACAGCCCAACCATCTTCTTCAAGCATAAACCGTTCTATAGTTTCTATTGCCGCCTTTTCAAAACGTATATCTATTTTTTCTTGAAGTTCATGCATAATATATACATACTCCGTGTTAATTTTCCTCTTATCTCCTAGATTAATTCCTCTGTATAAATAAATATGTTCTGTTAAGAGAGAAATATTATGTTGCATTATTAAAAATGCTTGGTTAATATATTCTTCTTGAAATCCAATCTCATATAATTCGATGAGAGTATTTAAAATGTTTGCATATATGCCAGGATCATATTTATTTTCCTTTAAACCTCGCATAATATTTTGTATTGTTTCTTCCACCTCAGTATCTGAATACAAATACCAATTATGCTCCAGATTGCTAAATAATTTAAATTCTTGATTGCTGTTTTTATAATAATAATTTTCGTAAATTGCAAGCATTTCCTTTGACTTGTCTATATCTAACACGCATCTTAACACAAAATCATCTACAAAACGAAAGCCTAATATCTGCGTGTTACTTGATTTCGTATTTTTTTCTCTATATTCCTCATTTACCGACCAATCATTTTTATATGTACCAGCTTTATAGTCAACACATACAATAAAAGTATATTGAATTATACAGTGTATGAAATCTTCTTTTGCATCATTTTCAAACTGGTTTATTGCATAATATAGGCCTTAGATTTTTGCTAAGAAAAATTGAAATGTGCGAATATTAGAATGCTCATTTTCTGACATATATTTATCGAAAAAAGATACGTTTTCGGAAAGGAATCTCTTTAGCTTGTCTTGCATGTTGTTGTTCTGTATAAGAAATGATAGAATCTCTTTTAATCTTGGACGATAGTGTATAACTATTCCAATTACTTTTTCTTTTAGATATTCAAATGCTTTGCTTGATCCAAACAGTCCATCAACTCGTTTATCTATTGTATCTATGTTAAGTTTTATATCTTGTGTTACATAGTCTCCATAGTGCCTTCCAACATATTCTTCGCGATCTGCTAAGCTATTATAAACTTAATAGTTGGATTTGCTGCTACCAAATACTTTAATTCTTGATTTACTTGATAGGTGCTGCGCCCAATTTCCTTTTGATTTGCTACTAGAATTACCTTTAAACCGTCTTGCTCTATAAAGGAATTGATGTAACCAAGAATTTCATTGATAGGGCAATCACAACGCTCAAGGTCATCAAAAATTAACATAGTATTCTTCAATGGCAATAAGTCTGTTAGCTTATTTGTAAAATCATTTACATTAAGATCTATTCCAAGAGATGATAATAATGTTAATGCCGCACCCATTAATTTGGATCCTGTTTGAATTATCTCTTTTTTTTCCTTTTTGTCTACCTTTTCTAAGCATGATTGCATCATAATTTGCCTTGATATTTCATCTGTAGACTTTATTCCATACAATGAAATATAAATTACCTGACGTGCTTTGTATTCTTTAGTCTTTGCTGTCTTCTGTTCTTCATGCCTCTTTATTTTCTCAATTAAATTCTCTTTGACAAAGTATGTCTTTCCACATCCCCATTCTCCATCTATCATGATGGCATAATTATAGATGTCTTCATCTATGTATTTGAGTATAATGCCTATTATTTCATCATCGGTTAGGATGCGCTGTTCTCTTAATAATGCCATGTGTAAATTCCTCCTGGTCTTGGCCTTGGTCTATTTTCTTGATATTTTTATTTTAACATATATCTTCTCCTTTGTCACCTTTCCACAGTGCCAGTCATCTTGTAGCTCTTTATGCCAGAAAAATTAGTGCCTTTTGGGTCGGACACAAAATTGACTGTTGACTCTTGAGGGATAATGTAAGATTGCGGGTATTTCCAAAGGCGATACAGATTAAGGGTTTCAGTTTACTTCTAGGGACTTCCATAAGGTGATCGACGAACTGGCATAGTCCAGTTTGTTGCTGTCAAGAGCTATCTCTATGACAGCGCTATCATGAAATGCTTTTTCAAGTACTTGAAAAAGAGAAGTTGGATTGGCCAGTTTTCTGGCCCTTGAACAGTTCAAGTAGGGTCAAGTGTCCTATATCTCCGGCTTCTATAAACTTCTGCAGATCCTACTCCCATAATCGTACTTGTCTTCCAATCAAACTGAAAATTTTTTCATTAACATTTTGTTTGTCAACTTTATTGACTATTGTTGAGTTCAAAGGACAGAGCATCAAGGGAGCGCTGTCCTTTGAATTTTTTATATAGCTCGGTGTTTGACTATGGTTTGCGCTTGAATCAAATCATTGCCGTGTGTTAAGACAATTTCCTTATCAGTCCACTTTTTCCCTATGAACTTCATACCGATTAATCGACAATACGCACTGGCATCATCCTTAGTAACTGTGAAAGAAAACATAGCCCTAGGCTTTGTACTATCAAAATCAGCCCCTAAAGAAGAGCGTGGTTTTTGGCAAGACCTTAAAGGAGCAGAAACCGGATATTCTTCTTCCGCGCATGTTTTGAGAAGGGGAAAAGGAAAATTCAAAATCCAATAAAAAGTATTATCATCCACCACGATAACTTGACGTACAAATTGCTCAATCAAAATATCGGGGACTTTTGCTGCATCAGCGTCAAGCCAGGAGTTTAAGGTTAGCTTAATATGTGATAAATCAATATTTGGAGAAACATGTGTTTTTGAGGATAATTCCAGATCCTGTATTTTCATTTGAAGTGAGCTATTTTTGCGTTTATTTCTTTATAATCTTGCAGAAATTCTTCTTTTGAAATTTCTTCTAGTGCCCTCATTTTTCTTACTCCGTCCCGTTGTCTCTGTAACTGATTCAATTGCTGTTTCAATTGTTTGATTAATTGTAGTTCATGATGTACCGTCTTTTCTGAAGCTGCGCACGCTTCAATCGCTTGACATGCAGTTGCAATAGCCCCTTTTTGTGCCTTCCACAAAGCGTTAAATATAATTTTAGCCATCAGATCAATATGCCAAGAAGGTATATCCTTTGTCTGGCATAGGTGTATATCTCTAAAATCAGGTTTTTTCTGTACATTTGCAGTTACATCGCGCCGCTTTTTATAACACTCATAACCGAATCTCCGTTTGTCATTCAGATTTTCATGCCAGAGGAAGTATCGAAAAGAAGACCCACAATTACAACGCAATTTTGAGCGCCAAACGGATTGAGAGCTTGGACATCCGGATTGCCTAAGTGCTCCATTAGAATCCTGTTGTATGATTGTCTTTTTGATGCGTAAATTTTCGCAATAGTTCCAGAGTTCTTCCGAAACAATAGGCTCAAAGGCTCCTTTTACATAGACATAATCTTGTTCAGGATTTTTAACTCTTTTTTGTGTTAGGTAGTTATCACTTGTAGACTTATTGTAGACAAGGTATCCTTTGTAGGTAGCGTTTCTGAGGATTTGACCGATTCTATAAACCTCCCATTTTACGATGCCACGTGTATTTTTACATCCAAGTCGAATTAATTCTGCACAAATGCTTTTGTATCCCCACCCAGCGGCATACAGGTTAAAAATTTTTTGGACAGTATATGCTTGTTCAGGATTGATTACATAGGTGCCGTCAACACGGTCATATCCTAAAATATTTCCAGTACCATACAGCACTCCTTTTTCACGGCTGATTTGTTGTCCTGCACGAACACGCTCTGATATTTTCCGACTTTCTTCCTGCGCAAAAGTAGCCATAAAGGTAAGGCGAAACTCACCGTCAGGCTCCATAGTCCATATATTATCTTGAACGAAGTACACTTCAACGCCGATGCCCCTTAATTCACGTGTTGCCGTCAGCGCATCCACCGTGTTTCTGGCAAACCTGCAAACCTCCCGTGTTACGATCAGGTCAAATAGGCCTTGATGTGCATCATCCAACATTTGCATAAATGCCGGTCGTTTCTTCATAGCAGTACCTGTAATTCCCTCATCAAAATATCGCCCTGTAATATTCCAGTTGGGATGCTGTTGAGCGATCAGCTCATACCAGTCCTTTTGGTTGTGAAACGCAGATATCTGCTCCTCGTGCTCCGAAGATACTCGCCCATATATGGCAACTTGCCGTGTTTGTGATGTCTGCATTATATACGATTCCTTTCTTTTCAGTTTGCGGGCTTTTATTTCAATGCTCCGCCAGCCATTCGCGATACCGCCTATATTATGTGGAACGGCTGATTTTTAAGGCTTTACAGACATCTGTTGCGAATAATTCTCCATCTTCAACTTTAGGGAAGAGGCTTGGCAGATCAAGTAAGACTTTCTTTGGCCGACCGGTTTGTTTTTTTAATTCAAGCCGAAACCGGTTGAGAAAGTCTGAGCTTACTTGGCCCTCTGTAATGGCAGTTCCAAAATGCTTCTTTATATTGGTGTACGTTGCTGCATTGAGCATTTCAGAACAATAAAGGGCGTGTATCAGCTGGAACGCAACGATAGATTGATCCTGAATGGTACTTTCTTGGACTGTGGTTACAATTTTTTTCATGACGGCCTCCTCATAATAAAATATATCATTGAAATTAAACGCTTTTAGACAAATATAGCCTGTTTTTGGCCTAACAATCTATAGAGGCGGCAGCCAGACGGGCAATCGGGATGTGTGTCAAAATTATCCGGGAATCCACAAAAAAGTGTAGCAAAACCAGAATTAATTCCACAGAATAATATATCTCAAAGCACCAAAAGGCAAAAAATAAAGTGTGCCATAGCTTCTGAGCAGAGAGTTATGGCACACTTTATATCCATGACAAATGATGGCTCTAATCCCCAAAAACCGTTGCGGCAGAAGAGTTTTCAGAAGGGATAAGTGTCATTTTCCAGAGAACGTATGACCTCAACGGGGATTCGCAATGGCGGCCTGTGCAGCAGCCAGCCGGGCGATGGGTACACGGAAGGGGGAGCAGGACACGTAGTCCAGCCCGATGTCGTGGCAGAACATCACGGAGGAGGGGTCGCCGCCGTGCTCGCCGCAGATGCCCAGGTGGACATTGGGGTTGGTGGACCGGCCCCAGCGGGCGGCGTTGGAGATCAGACGGCCCACGCCGTGCTGGTCCAGACGGGCGAAGGGGTCGCTCTCGAAGATTTTCTTCTCATAGTAGGCGTCCAGGAACTTGCCGGCATCGTCCCGGCTGAAGCCGAACACCAGCTGGGTCAGGTCGTTGGAGCCGAAGGAGAAGAAATCGGAGTGGGGGGCAATGTCGTCGGCGCACATGGCGGCCCGGGGGATCTCGATCATGTTGCCCACCTTATACTTCATGTCGGAGCCGGCCTCTTTGATGAGCTCATCGGCCACGCTGGTGACGATGTTCTTCACATAGGCGAACTCCTTCAGCTCGCCCACCAGGGGAATCATGATCTCCGGCACGATGGTCCACTCGGGGTGGCGGGCCTGAACGGCCAGGGCGGCCTTGATGACAGCCTTGGTCTGCATCCTGGCGATCTCGGGGAAGGTGACGCTCAGGCGGCAGCCGCGGTGGCCCATCATGGGGTTGAACTCGTGGAGGCCGGCAATAATGGCCTTGATATCGGCCACGGACTTGCCCATATCCCTGGCCATCAGCTCAATGTCCTCCTCCTCGGTGGGCACGAACTCATGGAGCGGGGGGTCCAGGAAGCGGACGGTCATGGGACGGCCCTCCAGGGCCTCGTACATGGCCTCAAAGTCGCCCTGCTGCATGGGCTCCAGCTTGGCCAGAGCCTTCTCCCGCTGCTCCACGGTGTCGGAGCAGATCATCTCCCGGATGGCGGGGATGCGGTCGGCCTCGAAGAACATATGCTCGGTGCGGCACAGGCCGATGCCCTCAGCGCCGAACTTGACGGCCTGAGCAGTGTCACGGGGGTTGTCGGCGTTGGTGCGGACGCCCATCTGGCGGTACTTGTCGGCCCAGGCCATAATCCGGCCAAACTCGCCGGAGATGGAGGCGGGCACGGTGGGGATGGCCTCGCCGTAGATGTTGCCGGTGGAGCCGTCCAGGCTGATCCAGTCGCCCTCTACATAGGTGCGGCCGTCCAGCTCAAATTTCTTGTTCTCCTCGTCCATCTTGATGGCGCCGCAGCCGGACACGCAGCAGGTGCCCATGCCCCGGGCCACCACGGCGGCGTGGGAGGTCATGCCGCCCCGGACGGTGAGGATGCCCTGGGAGGCCACCATGCCCTCGATGTCCTCGGGGGAGGTCTCCAGCCGGACCAGACAGACCTTCTCGCCCCGGGCGGCCCACTCCTTGGCGTCGTCAGCGGTAAAGACGATCTTGCCGCAGGCCGCGCCGGGAGAGGCGGGCAGGGCAGAGGCTACAGGAACGGCCTTTTTCAGCGCGGCGGGGTCGAACTGGGGGTGGAGCAGCGTGGCCAGATTGCGGGGATCCCCGTCCTCGTCCACGCCGTAGCCGCCCAGCATCCTGAGCCCCGGCAGAGCCATGTTGAACACGCTGCCGTTGACGATTTCGCCGTTCTCGTCCTCCTGGAGGCCCAGACCCAGATCCACGTTGGTCTGCTCCTCGTCCATCTCCTTGAGGCGGTTGAGATCGCTCTGGTCCTTGAGGTAGGTCAGCCACTCCTGGTCCTTGGCCTTCATCGCCGTCTTTTCATCCTGAGTGAGTGTGGCATCCGCATCAATCGCAGCCTGCCGCGCCTTGATGGTCTCCTCGGTGGGGTAGCCGTACTGGTCCTTCTCTCCGGTCTTGAGCCAGAGGGGCATCGGGTCATCAGGGATCTCCTCGGAGGCGTGGGTGTAGTAGTCGTGCCAGCCTTTGGCAACCTCTTTTTCCTCGGCAGTCCCATTCTGTTCTACATCTGCCAGGGCATCGTCCAGCGCCTTCTTCAACTCAGCAGGCGGCGCTCCTTCGGGCTGGGTGTCCGTTTCATGGCTGTAGTAGTCCTTCCAGGCGTTCCAGTTCTCAACTCTTGCGTCGTACTCTGCTTGTGTCTCTGTTGCCCCCTGAGCAGGTATAGCAGTGTTCAGCGCGTTTGTAAACCCCGGCATCTCCTCCGCCTTGGGCACGGGCACGCCGCCCGCGTCCACGTTCACGCCCCGGTAATAGAGGGTTTTGCCGTCATCGCTCCAGGAGTAGGGCACGTTCAGCCCGTCCTTGCCGGCAAAGACAAAGTGGTCTCCGTACTTAGCGCCGTTGATCGCCTGGATGACAGACTCCGCGCCGTTATACACCACGCTGCCCAGGGCGTAGCGGCCCGAGGCCAGGGGATCGCTGTTGCCCAGCACCGCGTCCTTGAGGCCGTCGTTGTTGGCAAGGTCCGTCTTGATCTTGTCCATGGCCGCGTAGGCGATGCGGTAGCGGCTGAAGGTATCGCTGTTGTTGGCGATATAGGCGTTGTTCTTGGTGAAGGCCCGGCGGATGCGCCACGCGTGGGCGGCGGCGGCGGGGTCCTCGGAATAGCTGTTGAAGTTGCGCTTGGTCAGCACCTTGTTCATGGCGTCGTTCACCCGGACGTTTGACCCCATCAGGTTATAGCGGTAGGTGTTCATCGTCATGCTGGTGGTAATGCGCATAGCCATAATCTGTTTACCTCCTTTGGGCGTTCTGTTAGATCGCGGTGCCGTTAATGAGCTTGTCGAGCATGGAATCCAGCGTCGTCAGCAGGCGGCAGGCCGCGGAGTAGGACTTTGAAAACTGCATCATGTTGGTGGCTTCCTCGTTCAGATCCACGCCGGAAACGCTGGAGCGCTGATTATCCAGATCCAGGGCGGAGAGGTCATAGGTCTTGTACCGGGCGTTGGTCTCCATGCCGTCGCCGCCCAGGGTGCCGGAGATCGCGGTGTACATCTCCTGGAAGGTGCCCTTGAAGAAGGGGCCTTCCGAGTTTGCATCGGCCTGAACGTCCTTGGCCTCATAGGTCAGCTTCTCGTCAAACTTGGCCAGCATATGCAGCAGGTTGTCGTTGGCGGTGGTGTTGGTCTGGATCTCGCCGGTGTCGGGGTCCACATAGTTGGGCTGCTTGGTCTGGAGCACACGCACCTCGCCCCTGCTCCAGGAGTAGGAGATGGAGATATTCTTGGCGGTGATGTTGGTGGGATCGTTGCCATTGCTGCGGTTGCTGAAGAGAACGCCGCCGTTGTAGTAGTTGTACTCCGGTTTGAGTACGCCCTTGCCCCGCAGGGCCGCCAGCTCGTCGGCATTGTAGTCCTCGGGGTCCTTGGGGGTTTGGAGGGGTTTATCTGCGGTATTTGCAAAGACTGTTACCTTGTCTGTGCCCGTCGTTGTTGCAAATACCTTTTGCACCTCCAGATCCTCTTTCAGCACGCCCCGCTTACGCAGGGTGGCTTCGTCATCTGCAGCATTATAATTGTTCTTGTTTAAAATCTCGCCCTTTGCGTTAAGAAGGGGCTCGCCCTTGCTGTCCACAAACTCACCCTTGGCGTTCATCTTAAACGCATCTTTAATATCTCCCGCAAATTTTCCATTCGCTTGCAGGGAGGCTATGGCAGTCTCTGTGTACTCTGAAAGCTTTGTATCGACGCCCAGGCTCACCAATTCTTTATTGCCTTGAATCACGAGGCCATCAGCGGTCTCAATTTTATCCCCATTCTCATCCAGGAAGAAGTTGCCGTCAGCGTCCGTCTTATACAGCACAGACGGCGGCATCTGGTTGGTCTCGTTGAAGGTCTCCGCGAACTTCTGGGCCCAGCTGTCCAGCACGCGCTGATAGTAGCGCACGCCCCGCTTGTTGGCGGCGTCTTTGTCCACGGCAATGTCATAGGCGCTGGAGAACTCGCCCTCCTCGGTCAGGAACTCCCGGGTGGCCTGGAGGGACCCGCTGACCAGTGTGGTGTCCAGGATATCGACGATCTCGTTAATCTCCTGATCGTACTTGTCGCGGATGAGGCGGCCGTCCTTGTCCCGCAGGGGCTCCAGCTGATAGAGGTAGGTGTTTTTGTCCACATTCGCTTCATCGGTGGAGAAGGCGGGGATCTTTGCGGCCTCCGTTGGATCATCGGTGGTAAACTTCTCGGGATCCTGCACTTTCCCATTTATTATCACAGCGCCGGGCTTCAGATATTTGTTGCTGGAGGAGAGTGTGGGATCATATTTATTGGCACCCTGATTGTTCAGCCGCAGCGCTTCGCTGGGATCAGCTGTCGGTATGGTATAATCACCCGCAGCGTCGTCCCATTTAAGATAAGGCAACGTATCTTTATCTGGCCCGTCATTATGCACAATCTCCGCTTCCCTGGGGTTATCCGTGGGCTTGCCATCCCTGCCAATATACTGCATTCCCTTGGGGTCAAAGGGATCATACTCCGGGTTGGGCTGGGGCACGGTCTCGTTCATCATGAACTGGGTGCCGTAGATGCCGTCAATGAGCTTGATCTCCGGCTGGGTGCCGGCCAGGGAGATGGACAGCTTCTCCACGGTGGTGTACTGGTCAATGTACTCGTTGGAGTACTTCACGTCGATCTTCACGTACTTCGACAGCTCGTCAATCGCCACGTTCCGGGCGTCCCGCAGCTCCAGGGCGTTGTCGCCGCAGATGCCCTGGGTGCGGATCTCGTCGTTGTAGGCCCGGATCTCCTTGAGCAGCAGGTTGACCTTGTTGGTGTCCTGCTTGAGCTCCTCGGCCTTGTTGTCCCGCACGGTCTCCAGCCGCTTGGCGCTGTCGTTGAGCAGGCCCGTGAGGGTGTAGCAGGCGGCGCGGAACTGATCGTCGTACACGTGGGAGCCCGGCCTCTGCTTGAGGTTCTCCAGGGTCTCGAACACCTCGCCCAGCTGCTTTTCAATCACGCCGAAGTAGTCGTCGCCCTTGGCCACCTCGTCCAGGATGCTGGCCAGCTGGCTGAGGGCGTCCTGCTTGGTCTCGTAGAAGCCCAGCTCGGCGTTCTCGTTCCGGTAGCGGATGTCCAGGAAGGGGTCCCGGAGCTGGCTGACCTGATCGCACAGCACGCCGTAGCCGATGTCCACCTGATAGCTGTTGCGGTACTCGGGCCAGCCGGTGGAGTGGAGGCTGACCAGATCCATACGCTGGCGGGTGTAGCCCTTGGTGTTGATGTTGGCGATATTGTTGCCCGTCACGTTCAGCGACGCCTGGGACGCGTAGATCGCCAGACGCGCGCCGGTGAAGGAGCTGAAGGTACCCATTACGGCCATAGTCGTTTTCTCCTTATCTTGCTACGAAAGTTTGATGAACGGTTGGGGCTCTTACACCCGCAGCTCATACTGGCTGGGCTGGTCCCCGTTCTCTCCGGGGGGCGGGGCCTCTCCTTCCAGCTGGGCCCGCGCCTTCTCAATCATCCGCAGGTTGCACTCCAGGGTGTTCCGGGCCACCTGGGAGGCGGTCTGGAACAGACCGTACTCTCTCCGCAGGGTCTCGGCCACCCGCTTTGTCTCCATGAGCAGGTCCACGGGGGCGTGCCTCTCCAGCTCCCGCAGGGGCACGCCCGTCAGCCCCATCCGGGCCAGCAGGGCGTCCCGCTTCTGGTCATGGCCCCGCAGGGACAGGCTCATGGCCTGCTCCTGGCGCATACAGTTCTCCAGCTCCTCCAGGTTTCCCTGGCTGGCGGCCCTGGTCTTGCTCTGTTCGATGCCGGTCAGCTGATGGATGGTCCTTGTCAGCTGCTCCAGCAGGCGCAGGTAGTCCTGCCACAGCTTTGGATCCATCATTCCTCAGCCTCCAGCAGGAGCATCCGGGCGGCGGTCTCCCTGGGGGAGATCTGGTACTGTCCGGAGCGGACCTCCTGGCGCAGCTCCTGGATTTTGCCGGTGGTGTTGTGGGTGCGCACCTGATAGGACAGGCTGGCCACCGCGTCGCGGAAGCTGGAGCCGCTCTGGGCCGCCGGCGCGGACGCGGTGTACTGGTCATAATAACCGTCCTGCACCTGCCGCCGGCCGGGGCCGGGGAAGGCTGCAGGGCGGGCTG
>OFFH01001532.1_pt1 | contig 11633 bp, 10 predicted proteins | sample 1521341 | NCBI WGS metagenome assembly OFFH01 (sample SAMEA3504108, study PRJEB24116) | mouse gut metagenome | biome: mouse gut; feature: mouse-associated habitat; material: faeces | place: Denmark | collected 2011 | reverse complement strand
AGAAAGATGGATAAAATTAATTTTTTTCTGCCCATAGGCTCTCCTTTCTATTTCTTGTCAAAAATCCAGTATGCGTTAGAGGTAGCATGGACTTCGGACATCATGTCAAATTCCCGGTTGATATAGTTCTTGGAAGCGCTGTCGTTGGGATCGTTCACCAGAACCTTTCCATTGGCAGTGACTCCCCGGAGGACAATGAAATGCCCGCCGCTTGTAAATAGTCCCGCCCGTTGTGAACTGATGACGGGATGTCCCTCGGATAATGCCTTTAAAACAGCATTTGCATCCGTAGTCTGGATAACGGAACCGCATCCGAAATGAGATGCCGCCGCCCCGAAATAAGACCAGTAGGTTCCCACGCCCGGTTTATAATAGGAATTCCCGCACCAGGAAACCGCATCTACCGGGGTAATGGTTGTCCCGGTCAGGTAGCTTGCAATCATGGCAAAGCTGGTGGGACCGCATCCGCTGGAAGCAATGGAGCCTCCGCCGTAAGGAATATTCCCATAATCTGTCTGCAGGTAGTGGGGGATCTGCATCCCGTTTGCCGGATAGGTGCCGCCTGTGGAAGTCACGATATAATAACGCAGGACATGATCCACATATTCCTTGTCACCATATACAGAATAATTCCAGCCCGGACGGGCGCACATCATATCGGAGTATGCAATGGCATTTTCCTTGGTGTACCCGCCGTCCCTTGCCATCGCCCAGTCAATATAGCCGGAGCCATAATTATAGCCTTGAAGCGCCAGTTTGATCCGGTCCAGGTCTGTCGGCCCGGTACATCCGGCTTTGGTGAGGACGTGTTTCAATGCCTGAATCCCGCACTCAATGCTGTATTCCGGATCCGTAATGCTGCCCGGTGAATGGGAATACTTCTGGTTATAGCCGCTTTCCGATGCCTGCATGACATCCGTTCCCCGGCCTCCGGATTCCTGCATCATGACTGCCAGGATCAGCTCCACGTATTGTCCCATACCGTATTTGGAAGCGATCCGTTCCACCGTGGCCCGGTAAGCCAGCACCTCCTCGGATACATTGGCTGTCGCAACCCCAGAAGCAGATGAACCGAAAAAGAGTTCCAGATTCTCCGCATAAGCTTCAGCCAGCTCTTTCTGTTTGTTCGTCAGATGGAACACATGATCTATAAAATAGGTATCACCGGAATATTTCACAACATAATTGTGACGCGTAAATGTAACCGTTTTGGTCTGAGGTGCGGTGGAAGTGCCTTCGGTACTTCCATTCCCAGACTCGCCTTCCGCACCTGCGTCAACTTTAACTTCCATGGTGACGGTCTCCGTTGAGACATCATAAGAAAAAAGACCATCCTTATTTTCCCGGATGACCTTCTGAAGCTCTTTTATATTAATTTCCTTATAACTTTCCCTGCTGGCACAGAACTGTGCAATCAGCAGGTTGGAGTTAACAGAAATGGAAGCGGCATAAGGATCGGTGATGGATACGGTATCCCCTTCCGGAACCATGGACGCTTCCTGCTGGATTTCCGCCAGCACCTCATCGTGGCATTCCATTAAGACCTCAACGATTGCCTGGTTTGCTTTCTGCAGGTTCTCATTGATCAGGGTGCCGCTGTTTAATACGCCGGAGTTCTCCGATAAGTCCCCGAAGGTAAGTCCGGGGAGCATGGTCAGGAACAATACCGGCAGCATCAGCGCCGCGGTAATGGCAACGGCAGATTTTTTGATTTCTTCCTTATGCGAAAGAGCCATGCCGATTACAACGCCTGCAGCACCGCCGACTCCGCCTTTTACAGCCTTTGCAAATGGAGCCGCCCGTTTCAATCTTAGCAGGTCAGAGACAGCCGTGCCTACACCGGCTGCTTCAGACAAGCTGCTTTGCTGTTCTGCCAACTAAATGCGCTCCTTTCTCTGGGGAGCCTGCGGAAGCTTCTGGACAATGGATTCGTGGTAGGCAACTTTTCCATCCTCCGTTTCGTAAGGCGTCTTATTGACAGTGGGCTGGGCGTACTGCTTGTACCAGGTAGCGCCGTCAACCGACTGCACGGTATCGTAAGTTCCCGGTGTGGGAGCCAGATACTGGTCTGCATGGTACAGGGCAAACTCCCGGCTCCCGGAATCTTTCGTGGTCTCTGTCCCGGTCATGCGCCCGCCGCCGATCTCCACGCCGGAATAGCTGGGGGCATCGGGGATGCCGGTCTGCCCCAGGTAAGAGGACAGTGCCTGTGCCGCCTGGGTGCCAGTCATGGAGCCGGTGTAGCTGATATTCCCTTTTGCCACAGCCCCGGTGACGCCGTTGGCGAAATCCCCGCCTTTTTTCACGGAGGATTCAAACGCCCTGCGGCTGATGGGGTTGCTTGCGTGCCCGGTCATGGTCTGCATGGCGCTCTGGGTGAACTGCCTCCCCACGGCACCTGCAAGGCCGCCCGAAAGGAAGGAGGACTGGTTTACGCTGTTCGAGCTTCCGCCCATACGGAAAGAGCCGCCCCGGAAGCTGGCTCCACCGCCTATGTTCTTTGCAGTGGTAAGCCCCCTTGCGGCCACCATCAGCTCCGCCATCATGTTGCCGCCGGTATGCCCCACGTTGATGCCGAGGCTGGATAAGAAGCTGTCGATCTTCTGGCTGATCTTCAGGAATGCGATGGCGCACAGGAACCAGATGAACACGTTCCCGGCGGCGGTCTCCTTTCCGGCTGCCTGCACATCGCTCTCTGTTACCGCAAAAGCAGTCATGGACTGGGAAAGGGACAGCGTGGCAGCCAGGATGATGATATAAAGTCTTTTTTTCACCTTTTTCATAGACACCTCCTAAAGTGACAGCGGGTTGGACAGGAAGCTGCCCACCATGGACGTGAACAGGCGCAGGCACCATGCGTTCATCATCAGCAGGAAGATCTGCCCGCCGAACATCCGGCACCACGACTTGAAGATATTTGAAGTGGACTGGGATGCGCCGGTGGCAAATGCCATGGGAGCCGTATACACGATCACGCCCAGCAGGATATAGCGCTCTGCCGCCTCAAACAGCAGCTTGATATAGTTCCATGCAAGTATCAGCAGGAGTATCAGCGCAATCAGGGCAACGGAGCCGCTGGCACATACGCCGAGGATGGTCAGCAGGACGGAATTGAAGTCCGCAAAGTTTAAGGGCGGCAGTTCGGAGGAGAGTATCCAGGAATAAGGAGTTCCCCCGATGGCAAGGACCATCTCCGTGATCTGGTCACAGTAATAGATCAGGCCGATAAAAAGGACGGAGCGGATGCTCAGCTTGATGGGGTCTTCTGCCTCCACCCCTGCAACCAGCCCGAAGTTCTTGAAAAGCTGCCATACCCAGTTTAAGAGGACAAGCCCTATTGCCGCAGCCACAAATATCTTATACATGGTTTCCGCAGCGGGGAAATAGCGCAGGAAAGTCCCCATGTCACAGCCCAGGGCGCCCAGTACCGAGGTGGAGATCAGGTCAAGCCCGTTCATCACCTGTTCGGCAATCCATTCCACGATGCCGTCAAGTATCCCCATGGGTCATCCCCTCCTTTCCGTCATCCGTTCCATTTCCCGTCTGAGAAGAACGGTGTAACATAGGCAAGGATGAAGCCAAGCCCGTTTAAGATCACCCAGGAGATCGCAATGCGCTTGAGCCATGCGCGGGATTCGTCCACGGTCTTGCCGGATTTGGAAAAGTTCATAAGGAGCAGTGCGACGGATGCGGTAACGATGGCGGCAATGGTGGAGATGCCCAGGATCTTTCCGTAGACGTCCTTCATGATGGATTCCGCCTTGGACCACATATCCGTTGCAAGCACCTGGTTGGTCTGCAGGGCAAAAAAGTAAGCGAAGGCCGCCGCACCCATGATGATGTTCTGGTAAGGGATGCGGAACTTCTTCCCTGTGTGAAGCTGTTTTTCTCCGGTGATGATGTTTTCTTTGTTTTTCAATGAATTACCTCCTGTAAAATTTAATGTGGTAAAGAAAGGCCATGCAGAAAAGATGCATGGCTGACGCGGTATTTGCCGGATACGGATATGGGTATTTTCATCCGGCTCATTATCCGCGCAAAAAAACAGCACCTGCAGGATGCAGATGCCTTGAAAATGGAATGGATATAAGGTTGTGGGCACAACTTTGAGCATGACCATTATAGCATGGGCAAATTTCCCTGTAAATCGCAATGCTGTGCCAGTTTGCGCATTTTGGGTGCCAATCCTCTGCCAGTCTGTCATTTCTTTTCCGGAAAGAACTTATCCAGCATATCAAGGCAGTCCTTTGAGGTGTATCCCCACAGGATGGAACTGAGTGCCTTGACCGCCTCCGGGCGTTTCCGGTAGTAGGTTCTGTGGGAGATGTTCGCTATATGCGGGCGCAGGTTCTCGATGATCTCATCCGTGTTCTGGAGTTGCTGGGGGGAGAGGTAGCTGTAATAGAGTATCCAGTAATACTGCTCCCCATGCTTATGCTTGCTGCGCAGGATGTCCACGGCAGAGTTTAGGAGTGTCAGCATCTTGTTGCTGCGCTCAATGCTCTTTGCATAATCCTCCAGCTTTGAGCCGCCGATGTCTGCCCCGGCAAGGTAGATGGAATCTAAAAATTCCTCTATGCTGCTTCCGTACTCGATCTCAAAGGTACTCCGTACCTGCTGGACGGCAAGCTCCAGGTTCCAGACGGCATCCCGGTAGTTCTTTAGCAGCTTCCATGTGTCATGGAACAGGGGGTTTTCCTGTTCTGAGGGAATGTTCTTGTTTGGTCTTGTATTTGGCATGATATTTTACCTTCTTTCTTCATTTTTGCTGTCAGTCTGGTTGGCAGGTACAGGGGAAGGGGTGCCTTCCGGCGGGCTGACGGGGGAAAGCGTCAGTTCAAACCGGTAGGGCATCTTCCCGTCCGGGCAGGCGATCTGTAGGGAATACTTAACTATAGTTTCCTTGCAGTCGGATAAGGGATATAACTTATATAGGGTTTTGGGGCACTCGCAGCATGGAACCCCTTGTGCCGCAAGGATTTGCGCCACTTTCTGCACCACTTCCTTCATGTGCGGTTTTGAAACGCTAGGCGACTGCCCTGAAACGCAGCCCTTCCCATCCATGATGCTAATCTGCTCGTCCTTTACTGCCTCTGTCTCCGGAAGGGACGATTCCTCCGGGATGTGTACGGGAACCTTGAATGTCATAGAAACCTCCTCTTTGTCAATCATTACGTCACTGACGTTGAACATAGTAGATAAGTAGCTGCACAGATAGATGACGCTGCCATGCCTGCCGGTGAAGGATACTAGCGAGAGGTATCCTTTGTCCTGCAGCTTGTTCAGGATGCGGCTGACCGTGGCTTTCGAGATGCCCCAGCGCAGTGCCAGGTCACTGAAGTTCGTCAGCGGGTTGCCGGTGGCGTTGCGGAAGTAGACCACTGGCCCCAGTTCCGAACCCTGCACCTGGCCGTCGTTGTAGATGGCATGTACCCATAAATCCAGCACGATGTCCATCTCCGAGCATTTCCCCATGCTGATCAGCTCATGTACGGCGGCAATCGGGAAAAAGAAAAAACCCACATCCTTCAGACATGGGTAATTGTAGTCAAGCGCCGTATTGTGCTGCTTCCAGCCGTTGATGCTGAATTTGACCAGATGGTTCCTGCCGAGCCGGGTATAGGTGATGTAGTTCTGCTTCTGTAGGAAGTCAAGAATGGACAGCGCCTGATGCTGGAAACGTGTGCGGAACCACTCTGTCAGCTCCGAGGTCTTACAGATCCACTCGCCTGGACCGACCAGATAGGAGATGCCTTCTATCCGGCGGTAAGAGGAGCGGAAGTTGGCATAGGAGCAGAGTGTTATGTAATAAAAAAGATAGGAACTTCCGTTGGTGCGGATGTCCCTATCTTCCATAAGGCTACGGAGGAACTCACGGTAGATGCGGCACCGTGGGTAGTCCACAATCTGTTTCAATTCTAATTGATAATCCATAGTAATCTCCTTTACTATTTTAGAAAGTGCCAAAGAACGGAGAATAACAGCACAGAAGGCTGAAAAATATTGATTTCAGCCTTCTGTCATGCTATAATTTAGTAAGTTTAGAGAACCGACTGCCTCCATGCAATAAGGTGGACTTAAGGTGGTCATGAGGATCAGATGGGTTATGAAACCCTTGTGAGTGCGGCGGTGTGGACGTAGGGGCATACGTCTGCAACACCAGTACGCACCGGTTCAAATCCGGTCTGCGCCTCTCAAAAACCCCGATTTTCCGGGGTTTTTTGTTACCCACATTTTCGCTAATCTCTCAAGACTTAAGTCTGTATGATGTTGGGAAAGACAGGTAAACAAGGAGGAATCAAAATGGATAGGAATACTTTGGTAAACCTTAGTGCGCAAAGGTTTGACCGGTTGAGGGAACAGGATGCATTTTATATAGATAAGACAGGATTTATCAGGGAATGGTGGGAAAAAGGTTCGGATGTAACTCTTATCATGCGTCCGAGAAGGTTTGGAAAGACGCTGAACATGAGCATGCTGGAATGCTTTTTTTCAAATAAATACGCAGGGAGGGGAGATTTATTTGAGGGGCTTTCCATATGGGAAGGAAAGTATCGGGAGCTACAGGGTACATTTCCGGTGCTTTTTATTACATTTGCCAATATTAAGGCGGTGCGGTATGCAGATATGCAGTACAAGATTTCAAAGGTATTTTCAGATCTGTACGAACAGCATCGTTATCTGCTGGACGGAGAGCTGCTAAGCCGTAATGAACGTGAATATTTCGAGCAAATAAAGCCGGGAATGGAAATGAAGGGGGCTGGGGAGGCCATCCATTCCCTGGCAAATTTCCTGCAGCGTTACTACAAAAAAGATGTTATGATTATTCTCGACGAGTATGATACTCCTATACAGGAAGCATGGCTCAATGGCTACTGGGATAAGGCGGTGGAGTTCTTCGAGGAATTTTTTAACAGTACTTTCAAGACCAATCCCTATCTCTATCGTGGCATGATCACAGGAATCACCCGCATTTCTAAAGAAAGCATTTTTTCGGACTTAAATAATTTGGATGTTATCACAACCACATCTGATGAGTATGCGACGGCTTTCGGTTTTACGGAAAAGGAAGTTTTTCAGGCCCTTGACGATGTAGGACTGGGGGCGGAAAAACAAGGTGTAAAGCAGTGGTATGATGGGTTTACCTTTGGCAGATACACCGATATTTACAATCCGTGGTCTATAGCGTCCTTTATTCGCAAAAAGGGTAAATATGAGGCTTACTGGACAAATACCAGCGGCAACGGGCTTGTCAATGGGCTTGTGCAAAAGGGAGATGCTGCCATCAAGCAGACCATGGAGCAGTTGCTGCAGGGAGAGAGCTTTGTGACAGAGCTTGATGAACAGGTGGTATTCAATCAGCTTGGCAGGGATAACAATGCCGTGTGGAGTCTGCTGCTTGCGGCGGGGTATCTCAAGGTGCTCAGTACAGCAGCGGAAAGTGAGGACGAAGCGGCGGAGGATAATGTCTGGTATACCCTTGCGCTCACAAATTTTGAGGTGCGGCAGATGTTCCGCAAGATGGTCAAAGGTTGGTTTCAGGGCAGTACCACAGTGGTCTACAATGAGTTTATAAATGCCATGCTTCATGACAATGTATGCATGATGAATGTCTTTATGAACAAAGTTGCATTGAACACTTTCAGCTCATTTGACAGTGGGAACAGACCATCCGAGGAAACGGAACCAGAGCGTTTTTACCATGGGTTTGTGCTGGGGATGATGGTAAATCTTGCGGACACATACAGGGTTTGCTCCAACCGCGAGAGCGGTTATGGGCGTTATGATGTCATGTTGAAGCCGCTGGATAAGAGGGGGAAGGCATTTATCTTTGAGTTTAAGGTTTTAAGTCCGTATGAGGGCGAAAAGACGCTGGAGGAGACGCTTGCAAGCGCCCATGCACAGATAGAAGAAAGACATTATGAGGCGGAGCTTCTTTCAGAGGGCTTTACTGAGGAGCAGATCCGAAAATACGGGTTTGCATTTCAGGGAAAAAAAAGCCTGATTGGTTAAGAAAAGCGGGTGTGGGACCTGCCGGAAGGAATTGATGTGTGGGGGGATACCGGGAACAGGGTACCCCCCACAAGTTATTCAGCTTCTCTGAAGATTTCCGGAGGAGCGGCTTACCGCCAGGAGTTTTTGGCGCATTTCGTCCTCGATCCGCACCAGTTCCTGCTCGGCGCTTCTCCTCTTGGCCCGTCCGTCCTCCTGGATTTTCAGCACCTCGTCCAGGGTGCTGATGAGGGTTTTGTTGGTGGCTGTGAGGGTCTCAATGTCCACAATACCTCTCTGGCTCTCCCTGGCGGTCTCTATGGTGGCCACCTTGAGGGTTTCCGCATTCTTTTTCAGGAGCATATTGGTCATGTCCGTGACTTCCTTCTGGGCTTTGGCGGCTTCGGTGGAGTGGCTTAAGCCAATGGCGATGACCATCTGGCTCTTCCACAGAGGAATTGTGTTCACCAGGGTGGACTGTATCTTCTCCGACATGGCTGTGTCATTGTTCTGGATCAGCCTGATCTGTGGCGCCATCTGCATGGAGATGGTTCTGGTGAGTTCCAGGTCATAGATCTTTTTCTCGAAACGCTCACACATGGAGGCATAGTCGTTGGCCGCCTGGGTGTCCTCCGGAAGGCCGCTCTTCTCCGCCTTGTCCAGGAGGGCGGCGAGCTCTGTGGATCTGGCCTGTTCCAGCTTCTGCTTCCCGGCGATAATGTACATGGACAGTTCCTTGAAATAGTGCAGGTTCAGCTCATACATTTTATCCAGCATGGCCGCATCCTTCAGCAGGGTGATCTGGTGTTCTTCCATGACCTTGCAGATCCGGTTGATGTTGGCCTCTGCCTTGTCGTATTTGACTTTCAGGTTATCCAGACGGTTGGCGCTTTTCTTGAAGATGCCCAGAAATCCCTTCTCTTCTTCCTCCTCAAAACCCCTCAGCTCCGTCACCACGCCCGCCAGCATCTGGCCGATCTCACCCATGTCCTTTGTGCGCACATTGTTCAGGGCGTTCTCGGAAAATGCGGCGATCTTTTTCTGGCTTCCCGCACCGTACTGCAGCACCAGCTGAGTGTTGGTGATATCAATCTGGGCGGCAAAATCATTTACCATTTTCTGTTCTTCCGGCGTCAGTACCACATCCGGCACCCTGGGTTCTTCCTTCTTTGCCTCCGGCACTGTCCCTGAGGGCGATTCATCGCTGGACGTAAAAGGGTCCAGAGTCAGGGTAGGAGCCTGTTTTAACATTTCGTCTAAATTGGCGCTCATCTGATTTTCCTCCTGCTGTCTCTCCCGCAGTCTGCCGGCGGCATGAAGCGGGACAACTGTCATAATCGGTTTTCATTGTGTGTGGCCCGGGTTCAGGAATCCCTGCCCAGGGTCACATACTCCATTTCTCTGGTAAGGCCTTCCTTGGCCAGCATGGTCTTTAACACCTGGGCGTCGGTGGTGGCGTCAAAGGCCGCGTCCTGGAACAGACTGCCCAGAAGCTCTTTGAAGGCCTGGTTGATGGTGTCCAGAGTGTTCTCAATCTCTGACTTGGCCTCCAGGATCTCAGGGCCGGGGGAGCTGACCCGGTTGAACTCCTCATAGGACTCCACCAGCTTCAGGGTGGTGGGCAGGTAATAGTCCATGAGCTTGTGCATTTTGTGCATCTGCTCAGGATGTTCCCTGACCCGGTCGAAGATATCCTTCAGCAGGTTTTCCAGGCAGAACAGCTTGGAGGAGATGGCCTCCCCGGGAATCCTGTCGTTTAAATCCCTGAGTTTTCGGATACACTCCATGCCTTCGGCCACCATGGAATTCAGCTCCTGTGCCTGTGCCCCGGATACCTGGGGGGCGGGTTCTTCCTGCTGCGTTTCCTGCTGACGGAAAGCCTCTGCCTCCCGGACTTTTCTGGCGTCCTCCGCCTCCATGTACTGGCGGTACACATCGTCATTTACCATAAAGCAGGTCTGCCCGGCGTCCATATGGCCTTCCGGAAAGAAGCCCAGCTGGAGCATTTTCTGCAGATCTTTTCTGACGTATCGCTCGCTTTTGCCTGTGGCCACCGCCAGGTGCTGGATTTTCCCGTGCACTCTGTAATCGCACAGCTGCACATAGCGCTCAGCCCGCTTCAGACGCCTTCTCTGGCTGACGCCCAGCTGGATCATGCCGAAGAACAGGGACAGGAAGAAAAGATTGATAACCCATCCCTGGAAGGTGGTCTCCCCAAAGGAGAGCATAATGGTGCGGATGAAGGTCACAAGTCCGGTGATGCCCAGGCCGATGCCGCCAAAAACCTGATAGAGCACATTGGAGACATTGCCCACCTTCTTGAATTTTACCATGGAATCCTGTGCGCCGCCCTCCTGCTGCAACTGTGTCTGCCTCTGCCGCAGCTGTGCTTCCTGCCTTCTCAGAAATGCCTCCCGCTGCCGTATCTGCTCCTGCTGCCGCTGCATCTGTACCTGCCAGTTCTGCATCTGCCTCTGCTTTTCCATGATCTTCTGCTGCCAGGGGGGAATGTTTGCCTGGGCGGAGGCGGCGCTGCTTCCTGCCTGGGCTTGTGCCTGTGAGCAGGCAGTGTTGCTTCCCGTGAAGGCTTCCGCCCGGGCGGAGGCGGCGCTGTTCCCTGCCTGGGATCCGCTGTATGGCGTAAACGGCTTTCCCGCCTCGCTCACCGCACTGGCCATGGTCTGGCTCACCAGGCGGTTCAGGTTCTTAAAATCTCCGGTTTTCAGGGCGTCTGCAAGTGCGCCCTCCATCTGTTTCCCGAAGGTGTTCCAATTCTGATTATCACTCATGTAATCTATCCTCGCCATGTTTCCGGTAAACTTGCCTGTTTTTTTGAGTTCTGCTCCCCTTATTATCCCACATCAAACCAGGGTGCGCAACAGTTTTTTCATTCCCTTTTTTGCGCTCCCTTCATATAATATAGGGATTGTATGGATTTCAAGATGAGGAGATTACAGCGTCTATGGCCACTGGATACTTGATTTTTCAGGCACGGACTGCCCATGATGCCCTTCCGCTCCAGGGGGTGCGGGTCAGCATTATGGATGGGGAGGGCCGCAGGCTTTACGAGATGACCACGGATGAAAACGGGCAGACCCAGGCGGCTGCCCTGGAGACAGTGAACAAAAGCTATTCTTTGAGCCCTTACTATCCACGGAGGCCCTACACAGGGTATCAGGTTCTGGCTCAGGCGGAAGGGTTTGACTCCCTCTCCATTCAGGGGGTGCCCATCTTTGAGGGGGAGACGGCCATTCAGCCCCTGCCCCTGACACCCATGCGGGATATGCAGCGCAGTCCGGTGGTAAATGAGATTCTGATCCCGGAACCTGCCGTGGCCATGTCGGAGGAGCGCCATCAGGAGGGGCCGGCCATTCCGCCCCGGGTGCTGCGGCAGGTGGTGATCCCCAATCCCATCACGGTGCACCTGGGAAGGCCGGAAGCGTCGGCGCCCAATGTACAGGTGTCCTTTCCGGACTATGTGAAGAATGCCGCCAGCAGCGAGATTTACCCTACCTGGCCGGAGCAGGCTCTGAGGGCCAATATCTATGCCATTATCACTTTTGCCCTGAACAGAGTGTTCACAGAGTGGTACCGGAATACACGGTGATTCAGGGTTGCAAAGCCCTTACACTGAATGAATT
>OFFH01001520.1_pt1 | contig 11695 bp, 10 predicted proteins | sample 1521341 | NCBI WGS metagenome assembly OFFH01 (sample SAMEA3504108, study PRJEB24116) | mouse gut metagenome | biome: mouse gut; feature: mouse-associated habitat; material: faeces | place: Denmark | collected 2011 | reverse complement strand
TTGACAAACTGTTGGCTTACGACCCCAGTTCGAAAGTAGCTTGCGAAACACTAGTAACTACCGGACAAGTAGTATTAGCGGGTGAAGTGAAAACAAAAGCGTACGTTGACCTACAACTCATCGCACGCGAGGTGATTAAGAAAATCGGTTATACCAAAGGAGAGTACATGTTCGAAAGTAACTCTTGCGGTGTACTTTCCGCTATTCACGAGCAGAGTCCCGATATCAACCGTGGTGTAGAACGTCAGGATCCGATGGAACAGGGTGCAGGCGACCAAGGTATGATGTTCGGTTATGCAACGAACGAAACGGAAAACTACATGCCGCTTTCTCTTGATCTGGCACACCGTATTCTGCAAGTGCTGGCCGACATCCGTCGCGAAGGCAAGGTAATGACTTACCTCCGTCCCGACGCCAAGAGTCAGGTGACTATTGAATATGACGATAACGGAACTCCTGTTCGCATTGATACAATTGTTGTCTCTACACAGCATGATGATTTTATTCAGCCGGAGAATGACTCGGAAGTCGCTCAGTTGAAAGCTGATGAAGAAATGCTGTCTATCATTCGTCGTGATGTGATTGAAATTCTGATGCCTCGCGTGATTGCTTCTATTCATCACGATAAAGTGTTGGCTCTGTTCAATGACAAGATTGTCTATCATGTTAACCCGACCGGAAAGTTTGTCATCGGTGGTCCTCACGGAGATACCGGTCTGACCGGACGTAAGATTATCGTTGATACCTACGGCGGTAAAGGTGCTCACGGTGGTGGCGCTTTCTCCGGAAAAGACCCTAGTAAGGTGGACCGTAGCGCAGCTTATGCAGCTCGTCATATCGCTAAGAATATGGTTGCAGCAGGTGTGGCAGACGAAATGCTTGTACAGGTAAGTTATGCTATCGGTGTGGCTCGTCCGATTAATATTTTTGTGGATACTTACGGCCGTTCTCATGTGAACATGACTGATGGCGAGATTGCACGCGTTATCGACCAGCTGTTCGATCTTCGTCCGAAAGCAATCGAGGAACGTCTGAAACTTCGTAACCCGATTTATCAGGAAACGGCAGCTTATGGTCACATGGGACGCGAACCACAAGTGGTAACGAAGAAGTTTTCTTCTCGTTATGAAGGTGACAAAACAGTGGAAGTGGAACTCTTTACATGGGAGAAACTCGACTACGTTGATAAGATTAAAGCAGCTTTCGGTCTGTAAGCTAGTCTGAAAGAGGGTTTATACGATAAGAGCCGCAATCTCACTTCCGTTTTATGGAATTTGGGATTGCGGCTCTTTATTTCTACTAGAAATCACTACCTTTGTTCCATTAAGAAGTAAAACAAGCCGTGAGATGAAAAAGAAATACGACTATTTTATATACTACTTTCCACTATTCGCCTTTTTGTTTATCGGTATGGGTAGTATTTTACTATCTGTTTCTCTATCCTCTTGTTCTTCTTCTGTGAAGAATCCGTTACTGCTCTGTGCTGACTCGTTAATGGAGGTAAGTCCTGATAGTGCGTTATCTATTTTGGAGTCAATTTCTTCACCACAGAAGCTGTCACGTGCTGATAGAGCGCTTTATGCATTGTTGCTTACACAGGCACGGCATAAGAATTATGTACCTTTAGATGATGATTCGCTGATAAAGACGGCTGTCGATTATTATGGTGACAGAGATAAGAGTTTACGCGCTGCACAGGCTCATTATTATTGGGGCGCCACTTATCGGGATATGGGACGTACCTCCTTTGCGGTAGAAGAATATTTGAAAGCGATTCGACTAATGCCTGAACAAAATGAGTTCTTGGCAATGATATATGATAATTTGGCGGAATGCTATGAGGAAGAAGATTTGGATGATGTAGCAATGGAGGCTTATCGTAAAGCTTATCAGATATTGAAAGGAGGAAGTGAACAGGCGTATCCACTGCGAGGAATTGCAAACGTATATTTTTCTCAGAGTGACAGAGATAGTGCATTATGCTATTATCAAAAAGCTCTTGATTATGCGTTGGTTGTACAAGATTCCAACTTGATCGGACCACTTTATCATGATTTAGCTATGGTCTATTATGAAGAAGAAGATTACATTCAAGCCGATAAATATATATCAAAAGCTATTATAGCATTGGGGCAGGATAGGTCGGCTAATGCTTGTTTGTTGAAAGCAAAAATTATGTTTAATCTGAACGAACTTGATTCTGCCAGCTACTATTTTAGTAAAGATATAGATTTGTTTGATATTTATGGAAAAGCTGTTTGTTATGACGGGATGTATCAAGTAGCAAAGAAACGAGAGGAATGGCGAACTGCAATGGAAAATATGGATGCCTATAAAACTTTTTATGATTCAATTCAGGTGTTAACAGACAATGAAGAACTAAAGCGGCTGATGGATAAACATCAAATAGAAGAACATAAAAGGATATTATCACAGCGTACTAAAACGTTGGTTATAAGTTTAGTCTCTGTTTTTCTTTCTTTGACAATAATATGTGTCTTTTGTTTCATGTGGAATGATAGAAGGAGAAAGAAACGTTATATCGCTTTGCAGCAAGAACTCACTCAGAAACGTGTAGATACTATGCTACTTAAAGAAGAATCTTCTGCATCTAATAAAGAACATAAAATGTCAAAGTTGAGAGAACAACAATTAAAATTGTGTATATCTATGTTTCAATCCACTGATTGTTATAATAAATTAGAAACATTCGAGAAATCGACTCCTAAACAACTGTTAGCTATGCGTGGTTTGAGAGTTGATATGCGTATTGCTATTTGTGAAGCATTTGTTGACGTGATGGTGAACTTGAAAGAATGCTGTCCGTCTTTGACCAATGATGATTTGTTTTATTGCATTCTTTCCTCACTTCATTGTTCAAAGACTGTAATAATGGAGCTGATGAATACTACATCAGATGCTCTTAAGACACGTAAAAATCGTATTAAAAATAAAATGGGTACATATTTATTTGAGCAGGTGTTTAATATTGATAATCTGTAAGATATGCTAAGAATGTTATTACTTATTTTCTATATAGACAGAAGTCTGTTACCATTGTTACCGCATAAAAATCGTTTCTTTTACTCTATCTGTGTACATTTGAGGCGAAATTTTAAACCCACATTATTATGAAAACTAAATTTTTACTTCTTCTATTATTAACTATTTTGCTTCAGGTAAATACATCCTCTTTTGCACGGGAGATGAAATCTGCACGTCAAATTGAATTAAGAACTAAGACTCCGGCACAGCATCGTTCTATTCCTATTACGCCTGCTGCTTTTATTGAGGACGCATTAGTTACTATTGACTTACTTTCTACTGTCCCTACTGCAACAGTTGTTGTGAAAGATGCAGAAGGCAAAGTTGTTTATTCATCTACCGAATGGAATGTAGATAAAATTAATATTGATCTTACCAGTGAGCAAAAAGGTAAATATACTTTGGAAATACAGCTTCCTACGGAAGTATTTTCCGGAGAATTTGAACTGGAAAATTGAAACCTTAAAGTCAATCTGTAACTAGAAGATTAACCTAATAATTAACTATACAAAAGCCCCACTATAATATAGTGCATTGTTAAAATGACGATCGGATACTGGCTGACAGGGGAAAGAATCGGCTAATTCTGATTGGGGGGCTTGATAACCCTTGTGAAAGGTGTGCAATAAATGTTTGTTATATTGCAGGATGCAATATTAAAATCACTCTTAATTGTTGGTCTGGAGACTGGTAGGGTGTTCGAGTAGTCTGGTGATTCGAACGATAGGCTCATTCAGCAACAATTGCGGTATATCTGTACAGGTGAAATACCTGATAATAGATGTATTCTCTGTGAGAAAGGCTCTTGGGCTTCCGAGTAAGAAGCCCAAGATTGCTTCCGGAGGTAGTGGACAAATACCAAATTTTTTCGTAATTTTGTGCCCATGATATAATAAAATCATGGAGAAACTGATGAACCAGATAAATTCCGTATGCGTATATAGCGCTTCCAGCACTAAAATAGATCCTGTTTATTTTACCGCAGCCGAGACTCTCGGGCGACTGCTTGCCGATCATCATATCCGTTTGATTAATGGTGCCGGCAGTATTGGTCTGATGCGTTCTGTGGCCGATGCGGTGTTGGCGAATGGTGGTGAGGTGACTGGTGTTATTCCTCATTTTATGGTAGAGCAGAACTGGCACCATACAGGCTTGACGGAGCTGGTTGAAGTGGAATCCATGCACGAACGCAAACAGAAAATGGCAGATTTGAGTGATGCGGTGATAGCTTTGCCGGGTGGCTGCGGAACGTTGGAAGAATTGCTTGAAATTATCACCTGGAAACAACTGGGACTCTATCTCAATCCGATTGTGATTCTGAATGTAAACGGGTTCTTTGATCCGTTACTCGAAATGCTTGAAAAAGCAATCGACGAAAACTTTATGCGCCGCCAGCACGGTGATATATGGAAAGTGGCGCAAACGCCGGAGGAAGCTGTGGAACTGCTTTATTCAACGCCTGTATGGGATATCTCCATTCGTAAATTTGCAGCTATATGACGATTGACACTCTCAGCTTCCAGCGCACTACGGATACTCTGTCGCTTTTCCAACAAGGGCAGTTCGGTGGTTCATCCCAATCGACAATAAAGGCGGATAGTGATAGCTTGCAATTGGCACAGATCCATTCTGCGCAGGAAGTCATTTCCGGTTTCGAGGGAACTCCTATCCCCTATTCTCCCCGTACAGATGATGCCATAGCGCTAACCTTGCTGGCTTGTTTCTTCCTTTCTTCCATAGCTTTGGCACGCGGAAAGAAATTTCTTTCCCAGCAAGTAAAAGACTTTGTGCTGCATCGTGAACGGACAAGTATTTTTGATAGTTCTACAGCGGCTGACATGCGTTATCTTCTTGTGCTTGTAGTGCAGACGTGCGTATTGTCGGGGATTACTTTCTTCAACTATTTTCATGATACATCCCCTGCTTTGATGAACTCCGTATCCCCTCTTCTGCTTTTGGGGATTTATGTGGGCTCCTGTCTTGCTTACTTCTTACTGAAATGGTTGCTTTATATGTTTATAGGTTGGACATTCTTTGATAAAAACAGGACAAATATATGGCTGGAATCTTATTCTACGCTCATATATTATGCAGGATTTGCCCTTTTCCCGTTCGTACTCTTTTTAGTTTATTTCGACCTGAGTCTCACCAATTTGCTCATAATTGGAACCATAATTCTAATTTTTGCTAAAATATTGATGTTTTATAAGTGGATAAAGCTTTTTTTTCATCAATTTGGCGCACTTTTCCTATTAATTTTGTACTTTTGCGCTCTTGAAATACTACCTTGTCTGCTACTCTATCAAGGTATGATTCAAATTAACAATATATTGCTAATAAAATTTTAGGACGTTGAAAATTAAAAAAGTACTAGTGTCGCAGCCTAAGCCTGCGTCAGAGAAATCTCCCTATTACGACATTGCAGAGAAGTATGGCGTAAAAATAGATTTCCGGCCGTTTATCAAGGTTGAAAGTCTTTCGGCGAAAGAATTTCGGCAACAGAAAATTTCGATTCTCGACCACACTGCCGTTATATTCACTTCTCGTCATGCTATCGACCATTTCTTTAATTTGTGTACTGAATTGCGTGTTGCAATTCCGGAAACTATGAAGTATTTCTGTGTGACGGAAGCAGTTGCATTGTATATTCAAAAATATGTGCAGTACCGTAAGCGTAAAATCTTCTTTGGTGCAACGGGAAAGATTGAGGACCTCGTGCCTTCTATCGTAAAGCATAAAACAGAGAAATACCTTGTCCCAATGTCGGACGTACATAATGACGACGTAAAAACACTGCTTGACAAGAACGGCATACAGCATACCGAAGCTGTGATGTATCGCACGGTAAGCAATGACTTTACACCCGACGAAGAATTCGATTATGACATGTTGGTGTTCTTCAGCCCTGCCGGAGTAACTTCTTTGAAGAAGAACTTCCCTGATTTTGACCAGAAAGAAATCAAGATCGGTACGTTCGGTTCTACTACCGCACAGGCTGTACGCGATGCAGGACTCCGTCTGGATCTCGAAGCCCCTACGGTGCAAGCTCCGTCTATGACTGCCGCACTTGACATGTTTATCAAGGAAAACAATAAATAAACAGAGTGGGTATATATACTTTGTGCAAAGCCGAAAGGCTGAATAGTAAAATTCTGATCGGAAAGATGTTTGAAGGCGGTGTTTCGAAGTCGTTTTCCATCTTTCCGATACGCGTTGTATATATGCCTGTCGAACAAGGCGAGGCTCCGGCTTCCATATTGATCAGTGTATCGAAACGCCGCTTCAAGAGGGCGGTGAAGCGCAACCGGGTGAAACGGCAGATACGCGAAGCCTACCGGAAGAATAAATATCTGTTGGTAGACGAGTTGCAACGCCGGGAAAAGCGTTTGGCTATTGCCTTTATCTATCTGTCGGACGAGCTTACTGCTACTGCCGAGCTGGAAGAAAAAATGAAAATAGCGCTTTCGCGTATCTCCGAAAAACTATCCTTATGAAAGCCCATAGCTCCCGGATGTCTGGCATCCGGATGTCCATCAAAGGATTTTTGAGGAGGGTGTTCTCATTCCTGCTCCTGCTTCCTATCTATTTTTATCGGATTTGCATATCCCCACTTACTCCTCCCTCCTGCCGGTTCACGCCGACTTGCTCGGCATACGCGGTCGAAGCGATAAAGAAACATGGTCCTATTAAGGGTTTTTATCTGTCTGTGAGGCGTATCTTGCGGTGTCACCCTTGGGGTGGTTCCGGCTATGATCCTGTACCTTAAACTCCAAAATGTGGAAAATGGAAAGGAATACAAATAATATTCTGGATATTCATACCCATAAAGCAGAACCGGTTTCTGCCGGGAAGGCGATTATTAACCGTAAGTTGGCGACAGATGCTTTGTGCGAAGGATATTTCTATTCTGCTGGTATTCACCCTTGGGATTTGACGGAGTTTGATACGGAGCGTCGATTGGAATGCCTTCGGGAGCAACTTGCAGAAAAACAGTTGGTGGCTGTGGGTGAAGCCGGACTGGATAAGCTGGCTGCTGCTCCGATGCAGCTTCAAGTAGCTGTGTTTAAAGAACAGGTGGAATTGTCGGAAAAGTATGAATTGCCGTTGATTATTCACTGTGTGAAGGCTATGGACGAACTGCTTGCCTTGAGAAAGGAACGTGCACCGAAACAGCCGTGGATATGGCATGGATTCCGTGGAAAGCCTGAGCAGGCAAAACAATTGTTACAGAAAGGATTCTATCTTTCTTTCGGAATGCATTACTCCAGTGAGGCGATGAATGTAGTGCCTGATAGCCGCTTGTTTTTGGAAACGGATGACAGTCCGGTAGATATTGAAGATGTGTTGCGTGATGCGGCGAAAGTACGTGGTGTGGAAGTAGAAACGTTGCAGGCTATTGTCCGTAAAAATATTCAAGACATCTTTTTTAGGGCGTAAGAGTTGTATCTTCCGAGAAAGAGTCGTACTTTTGCCCCTCACGGGATTGAAATACAATAAAAAACTAATAATAAAAGAGTAATACGATGAATTTTGTAGAAGAATTGAGATGGCGTGGCATGTTGCAGGACATCATGCCGGGAACGGAAGAGTTGTTAATCAAAGAGCAGGTGACTGCCTATTTGGGTATCGACCCGACTGCCGATTCGCTACACATTGGTCACCTTTGTGGAGTGATGATTCTTCGTCATTTCCAACGCTGCGGTCACAAGCCGTTAGCTTTGATCGGTGGCGCTACGGGCATGATTGGTGACCCTTCAGGCAAATCGGCAGAACGTAACCTGCTGGATGAAGAAACACTGCGTCACAATCAGGCATGCATTAAGAATCAACTGGCCAAGTTCCTCGACTTCGAGTCGGATGTACCTAATCGTGCTGAGTTGGTGAACAACTATGATTGGATGAAAGACTTTACCTTCCTGGATTTTGTTCGCGAAGTAGGTAAACACATCACTGTGAACTATATGATGGCTAAAGACTCAGTAAAGCGTCGTCTGAATGGCGAAGCACGTGACGGACTTTCATTTACCGAGTTCACTTATCAGCTGCTTCAAGGCTACGATTTTCTTCATTTGTATGAGACAAAAGGTTGTAAGCTCCAAATGGGCGGTTCCGATCAATGGGGAAATATTACTACCGGTGCGGAATTGATTCGCCGTACCAACGGAGGTGAGGTGTTTGCGCTGACTTGTCCGTTGATTACAAAAGCCGACGGTGGTAAGTTCGGTAAAACCGAATCCGGAAATATCTGGCTGGATCCCCGTTATACTTCTCCCTACAAATTCTACCAGTTCTGGCTGAACGTAAGTGACTCCGACGCCGAACGCTATATCAAGATCTTCACTTCGATCGAAAAAGAAGAAATCGAGGCATTAATTGCAGAACATCAGGCTGCTCCGCATTTGCGTATTCTTCAGAAACGTCTGGCTAAGGAAGTGACTGTAATGGTTCACTCTGAAGATGATTATAATGCAGCGGTAGATGCATCGAATATCCTGTTCGGCAATGCTACTTCCGAAGCTTTGCGCAAGTTGGACGAAGATACTTTGCTGGCTGTATTCGAAGGTGTGCCTCAATTCGAGATTTCTCGTGACGCGTTGACGAGAGGTGTGAAGGCGGTTGATTTATTCGTTGATAATGCGGCTGTATTTGCTTCAAAAGGAGAAATGCGTAAGTTGGTTCAAGGCGGAGGCGTTTCGCTGAATAAAGAGAAATTAGCGGCATTTGACCAGGTAATTACAGCTGCTGACCTGCTCGACGAGAAATATCTGCTTGTTCAGCGTGGTAAAAAGAACTATTATTTGCTGATTGCGAAGTAATAATACGCGATTTGCGAGGTGGCAAAGTAAAAAAGTGAACGAAATATTTGGAGGTTTGCTTGCAAACCTCTATCTTTGCACCGCTTTTTAACAGAAAGCACATAAGTTTGGACTATGGTGTAATGGTAGCACAACAGGTTTTGGTTCTGTTTGTCCAAGTTCGAATCTTGGTAGTCCAACAGAGAAGCCCCGAAAGAGTAATCTTTCGGGGTTTTTCTGTTATGCAGGTCGACTCTGCTGTTATCTGTTTGGTGTACTGCTATTTCTTGTATAGAATATTAACTATTATCTGCTATTGTCCTGTTTGTCTATGGATAAGGTGACTTTCTGCTGCAATAATATCCTTACAACATTATAATAAACGGAGAGAGCGTTTTTAATAACTAATTGGAGAGTTTATTATAAACGGTATCCAAGTTTATTAAAAACGTTTTTCGGCTTCTTTGGCGATAATAATCGAAGTATTTAAACAAAATGGGAGAAAATCATGACTGACTTTCTCCCATTAGAAGTTTGTGCATATATGGAAATATATGCTGTGGTGGACTGATTATGTCTTTATTTCTGTACGTTTCATGTGCTATTTCTTTTTTTACTGTTTCTCAAAGATACAAAATAAAAAGGCGAAAGTCAATAGCCGGGAGTATTTATTGCTAAAAGAGGATGTTTTCATGAGAGTAGGAGTGGCTCTGTTTTTCCCGTTAGGTAAAAAACTACCTCAAATCGTATTATAGTTCGTTAAAAAGATGTACATTGCGTCAAATCTGGACATTTTTGATGGATAATTGGAACAAAATTGTAATGTTAACCCGTTTTCTTTTACTATTTTTGCATCGTGTACGTAAACGATGTACATTTGAGAAAGAGAGCTTATTCAATAACTATAAATAAATAAGGTATGAAAACGAACTATGAAATTCGCTATGCTGCGCATCCCGAAGATGCAAAAAACTATGATACTACAAGAATCCGCAGAGATTTCTTAATCGAAAAGATATTTGTCCCCAATGAAGTGAATATGGTATATTCCATGTACGACCGTATGGTGGTGGGCGGTGCGTTTCCGGTAGGGGAGGTACTGACGCTTGAAGCAATCGATCCGCTGAAAGCTCCGTTCTTCCTGACCCGTCGTGAAATGGGTATTTACAACGTAGGCGGCCCCGGTATCGTGAAGGCAGGCGACGCTGTATTCGAACTTGATTATAAAGAGGCTCTTTATCTGGGTTCGGGCGACCGTGAAGTGACCTTTGAAAGCAAAGACGCTTCTCATCCCGCTAAATTCTATTTCAACTCACTGACTGCACATCGCAACTATCCCGACCGCAAAGTGACGAAAGCCGATGCGGTAGTGGCTGAAATGGGCTCTTTGGAAGGCTCCAACCATCGTAATATCAATAAGATGTTGGTGAACCAGGTATTGCCTACCTGCCAGCTCCAAATGGGTATGACCGAGCTTGCTCCGGGCAGCGTATGGAACACGATGCCGGCCCACGTGCACAGCCGTCGTATGGAGGCTTATTTCTATTTCGAAATTCCCGAAGAACACGCTATCTGTCATTTCATGGGTGAAGTAGGCGAGACGCGCCACATCTGGATGAAAGGCGATCAGGCGGTGCTCTCTCCCGAATGGTCTATCCATTCGGCTGCGGCTACCCACAATTATACTTTCATCTGGGGTATGGGCGGAGAGAACCTTGATTACGGCGATCAGGACTTCTCATTGATTACAGACTTGAAATAATAAACAACTACAATAGTTTCCTTAATTTAACAACAAAAAAATTATGAATCAGTATTTGAATTTTTCTTTGAAAGGTAAAGTAGCTCTCGTTACAGGTGCTTCTTACGGTATCGGTTTTGCTATCGCATCTGCTTTTGCAGAACAAGGTGCTACTGTTTGTTTTAACGACATCAATCAGGAGTTGGTAGACAAAGGTATGGCTGCATACGCTGCAAAGGGAATTAAGGCTCATGGTTATGTATGCGACGTAACAGACGAACCGGCTGTTCAGGCTATGGTTGCTACTATCGCAAAAGAAGTAGGTACAATTGACATCCTTGTAAATAACGCAGGTATTATCCGCCGTGTTCCTATGCACGAAATGGAAGCTGCTGATTTCCGTAAAGTAATCGACATCGACTTGAATGCTCCGTTTATCGTTGCTAAGGCTGTTCTTCCTGCTATGATGGAAAAAATAAGGCATTTAAAAGGAATACTGAGAGAAAAAGGACTCAATATTCCCATTGAAGTAGATGGAGGTATCCGATTGGAAAACGTAAGGGAAGTTATTGAGGCAGGCGCCAGCAGAATTGTAGCAGGTTCTTCTGTATTTGGCGTCCATACGGAACAAAATATAATAGAGTATATGAAAATTTTTCAAGAGCTGGAGGAAGGATGAAAATGTTAGAAGAACTTAAGAGACAGGTCTTTGAAGCGAATATGGAATTGCCAAAAAGGGGATTAATTACTTATACATGGGGAAATGTGAGTGGAATAGATAGAGAAACAGGCTATTTTGTCATTAAACCAAGTGGTGTTGATTATGAGAAAATGACAGTAGAAGATATGGTTGTGCTGGATTTAAATGGGAACAAAATAGAAGGTAGGTATAAACCTTCTTCAGATACGCCTACCCATATGGAACTTTATAAGAAGTATCCAGAAGTAGGAGGGATTGTTCACACCCATTCTTCTTGGGCAACCTCTTTTGCCCAGGCAGGCAGAGGGATTCCTTTGTATGGAACGACTCATGCCGATTATTTTCTAGGTTCCATTCCATGTGCAAGAAGCTTAACCTCAGAAGAAATCAACGGAGAATATGAGAAAAATACAG
>OFFH01001509.1_pt1 | contig 11761 bp, 26 predicted proteins | sample 1521341 | NCBI WGS metagenome assembly OFFH01 (sample SAMEA3504108, study PRJEB24116) | mouse gut metagenome | biome: mouse gut; feature: mouse-associated habitat; material: faeces | place: Denmark | collected 2011 | reverse complement strand
ATTATTATATATATATAATACCTTTTCTTTATCGTACTCGTTATATTTATTACTATCCGTCTTTAATAATCTATTACAAGGCTTAAATAATTTAATATACAGCTCATCTATAATGTCATTCCAGACAGATGGGAATATATCTTTCTCATCAATACCATTCTCTTTGCAGTACATAGACACTATATCTTTAGCTACTGCCGGCATATCCTCCACGCTTGCGATAGTCTGTATATATTCGTCCGTCCGCTCCATTCCTGCACCTCCAATCTGCCCAAAAATAAAAATAACCCAGAAAGCCATGATAGCGTCATGGCCTCCGGGTTCCAAGTTTCCCTCTACGTTTCCATCCTGAAAAGTTAAGTAAATCTGTTAAATTATTAAAACCATAGCATAATTTTATTTATCTGTCAACTATGGATTTATAGAACATACATTCTATAAGCTGTATATATAATATATATTCGCGCGCATATTATAATAATTTAATATACTCTGGTATATGTGTATGTTATACTGTATTGGCATTATATACTCTTTGATATATGGCTATATATACTGTATAAGCTAACACTATACGCTATGGCTATATATACGTTATAAATTACTGGTATAATATACTTTATGGCTTATAATATACACTATGTTATGTTTTACTGTGTATATTATAAATATACAACGTATTGCTTTAGCAATACTATGTTATTTACTAAATCTTAAATAATTATAATACAATTCTTAGATAAAATACAGTTCTTATATACGTGGGTTAAAATCTGGCCTTTGTCATGGGTTATATTTTGGCCTTTGGGCAATGGTGTAAATATTGGCCTTTGCTAATTATGGCTTTATGCGGTAGTATGTAAAATGCTTTTCGCTCTTCTTTCCGCAATCGTCTACAAAATGCCCTTGCCACGACTGTACTAAATCAGTCTTTAATAACTCGGATTTGGCTTTCTTGAGCGTTGACAGTCCAAAATTGCAGTCTTTGGCTAATTCCTCATTGGAACGATAAAAATAGTCCTCTGTTTTATCTCCGCAAAATTCCTGTTCCAGTTCATTCAAAACCACGAAAAGCCATTTTGCGTTGTTTGACAAATGGCTGTATTCCTCTGTGAAAATCTTCCTGCTTAGTTGCAAATAATATTTATTTCCATGTTTCATTTCTGCTACGCTCCCACTTGACATATTACGGATATATGGCATATAATACAACTATCCACAGATATGTGCTATATATCAATTTAAGCCGCTTATACTTGCGATATAGGCGGCTTATGTGCTTATTATTTATCCTCTGAATCATTTACTCAAAAATGAATCACTTCGTATGGGTCATGTTCTTCCCAACAATCCCATGCTTCTCTTAAATTTTCCAAAACACCCGCTCTTTCGGCATCGGCTTCTAGCAATGACCGTTCTTCGGGCGATTTCACTTCCCCAACTTCTTTGTAACCATATCTTTCTTCTACATAATCAAGCCAATCCATAAACCTTAGATTCTTATCTGCATGAGGACTTTCAAAAGGCTTTTCCAATTTTGCCAACTTCTCCAAAACAAGAGAATTTATAAGGCCGTTTACAGTTAATCCTTTTTGGCTATCCGTTCTTTTGTACCTTTTGGCAAGCGGCAAGATACCGTTTCCCATCGCTCTTTTGCGGATTCGTTTTGCGCCTTTACTTTGGCTTTATGTTCGTCCATAATTTCCTGCTTTGCTGTCGCCATATAACACCCTTCTTTTATTTGTATATTCAATTATCTATTGCATAGCCTACAATTATCTATTGTTTATGTTTCAATTATCTATTGAATTATCTATTGCCGCAAAAACAAAATTATGATATTATTTAGATACAGTTGGGGCGGTTTTTACGCCGCCCGTTCTGTTGTGTGGGGAGTTGGTTTATTCAACTCCCTTTGCTCTTGCTATGGTGTCTAACAGCTTTAAGATTTCCTCTTTGGTGTATGTGTCCTTTTCGTCCGCATCCACCATTAAGCGTATTTCGTAAAGTGTTGACATCATAGTGTCTTTTCTTTCTCTCTCGTTCATATCCATTTTGTTCTCCTTTCTCCCTTTCGGGTTATTGTCATTTGGTTTTCCTCTTGACAATTATATACTATCATATTTTTATCACTTTATAAAGAGATATTTGGAAAAATCAAAGTTTTTTCCTACTCTCCTTTTCTTCTTCTGTGGCTTCAAAATCCAAAATCGCGCCCGGCGGCATATCTAATATTAAGCATAAATTATTTAACGCTTTCAGGCTTATATCTGTGCTCTCTTCCTTTATTTTTTTTAGCGTATCTTGGCTTAAAAGTCCAGTTGTCTTTGCTTTATATGTGTTAAATTTCGCACGCTCCAGCGCTTCTTCCATATTAAATTTGTATTTCAGCATTTTAAAGCCTCCTTTCTATTTCCCAATATATATTATAACGACGAAAAAGTCAACAAAAATATTTCTGAAAAAAGTTACAAAAAGGCTTGACTATTTCTTTTAAAAGTGATATAGTATATACATAGAAACAAGCAAACAACAAACCAAACAGGAGGGAACGGATATGACAAAATATAAAGGACTTTACATCGACCACATTTATTATCACAGCAAGGCAGATATTGACGAATCTATTAAGCAAAAAGAAATCAAAAATTATAAAATGCGTTGCGAAATCTTTGCAATGCGTAAGACAATGGAGGCCAGTATATTTGCTGATGAGCAAGCCGAAAAACTCCACAACGAGTTTGGTATTAGTTGGGAAGAGTTGGAGCAAATAGAAATTGAAGCATATCAAAAAGTATAAAGCCGTCACAGCGGCTATAAAAAGTCCATTAAGCTATGAGCATTCGGCAGAAATGCCGGGGTTGGAAAAATAAAAAATTGGAGGATTTGAAGATGATAGATGCAGGTTTAAAATTTACATGGAAAAATGGAAGTATGAACAGCAATGCAATCGAGGTATTTAAAGAAAATGGGATTGCATGGGAATATAATCGTTTCGGAAATCTTACAGCCGACTTTTACGGCATCGGAATTTTTGAAAAAGTCGATTATAAGCATCTTAAAAATGATGATTTTGAATTATGTATAGTATAAGCCGAAACGGTCAGAAATGACCGTCAGCCGCGGGATAGCGGCACGGGGAGTGCAATCCTACCTACTGCCATTTATCAATAAAATTTAAGGAGGATATTAAAATGAAAAATTATGAAAGAACGTCGGAAACAATCGCAATCAACAACGCCTTAAGGATCGTCAAATTGACAGGGGATGTAAAGTTTTTGAGTAAAGACAAAAAGGGGTATTATCTTCCGTCTGGGTACTGCTTTTTGCATCCAGAAAAAGGATATTTTGCCTTTGAGGGAGACGAAACGCCATATATTCCTGTAGGCGGCAGAAAGGCTCTTAAAGGCATTATGCAGGACGGTGGATTTATAGATTTTGATACGGCTGTATGGCTAAAACCGTATACCGCATAGCTGCCGTTGTTAAAATTCAAAAATAAAAAGATTAAGCCTGCAACCGCAGGCTGTCCACTAAATTTGCGTGCTAGTCGCCTTGTAGTTGGTGCAAATCCAGCTAACGCAATTCCGTACCTTGAAAACAGAATAAAGGGCAGTAGCCGACCACTACCGCCCTAAATGTTAGAGAGTTGAAAACGCGCTATTCAGTTTGAATACAATAGCAAATCATCATTTCCTTTATGACTGTTTCATAGACAGGTTTTAGGCTCTTATCCTCTGAAATGACGGATAACTTGTTAATGGAATCGAGTTCCTTTTTGGTAATGTTAGGCTTGTTTCCCAAAGCCCGACCTTTAGCCCTTGCAACCCTATCATTGAGGTTACAGTTCCATTTCTGCCTTAATCTGTCGTAACTCTCGGTACGGACATTCTGATACCTAGCCGACCTGCCCGAACCGTTCGTATAATTCGGACTTTCGGCAATCTTGGCAATACAGCGGTTTGCCCATGCTTTGAAATCTTCATTGCCCGAAGTGTGGGTAAAGGTATCAGATATGACCTCCTGCTTTTGCTCAATACGGTTTAATTGCTCCGCTTGGCGTTTCTGTTCTAACTCCTGCTTTGCCATGCTTTCAATGATACCGAACAATGCTTGTGTGGATTGGGATAACTGGCTACGGTTTATGGCAACCTCTTTGACCTTGTCATCAAGCGTGGAAAAATATTCCCTTGCCTGTTCCGCGCGTTCCCCGTTGCCCTTGCATGAGAGTTTCTTTGCAAAGTGGGCGGTCAGTTTGAAATCTTCTCTTTCTTTTACACCGACTCCCGACTCGTACTTAATGACGAACCGCACAAAATCAATGTTTTCCTCTGCAAACTCATTTTCCGTTATGTTGCTTTTACACCATTTTGAGTAATTGCTTGGACTAAGTTCTAAAAATGCGTATAATTTGCTTGCGGTTGTCATTCCGTTTTCATCAATGCCTAACGCAATCTCAATCGGTGTCTGCATAGTTGCGGTTTGAATGTCATTCATCAGAAGAACCACCTTTCTGCAAGCTATTCAATGTCTGAATAGCAAAATGCACACCGTCATGTGTAATATGGAGAAAATCATCAATAGTGCCTTGAATATACGCAAAGTTCATAGCCTGCTCTGGCGTCTTAATGTCCCCATTGTCCTCAACCATGTTAATAAGCGTTTCAATTACCGTTCTTATCAACTCCAATTTGCACTGTGCAGTAAAGGCAGTATCTATTATCTCATTTTTACTCATGCCAAACACCGCCCTTTCCTACCAGATACCCGATTTTAAGGGCATAAACAATAGCCTTTGACTTTCCTAACGGTTTGGAATATTCTGCGATATTAAGAAGCATGAGGAAATCCCCTAAATCCCAAATATCGTCTGACACATCGGCTGTGCGGTTCTTAAATTCCTTGTCAATCCTCTGTAACTTTTCCTTAAGTTCCTTTTTCTTTCTAAAAATCTGCATAACAAAAGTACCTCCTACAATAAATTTTTGGTTGCAAGAGATACCCTCATATGTTAGAATATTTCATACGAGGGTTTTCCCTTGTGGCTAGGGCAATCGTGCGACCGACCAAAGTTACAACGGTTGCCCTTTTTATTCGCCTATTTCTTTCTTCAAGAGCGATATACCTTTCATTATTGCGTCTGTCCTCGCAACATTCAGCTTTTTGGCACAATACTCGATATCTTGTTTCTCCTGCTTTGTAATTTTTATGCCAATTCTTTCACTCCTTGAAGTTTCCTGCAAAGGCGGTCTTCCCATTTTCTTGGACACGCAAATACCTCCTTTCTCCGCCTTACCCTTGCATATTTAATATAACTTATGGTCGACCATAAGTCAACCCCTAATTTCAAGAAAATTAAAAAAGAGCGCCGAAACACTCTTTTACCTCGTATTTTCGATTTAAGACGTTTTTCCCTCTATGCCTATATTTTACCACCAAATCAATTTCAAGGCGAATTTGAGCCGTTAAGCGTTGTCACGGGGCATAATAAAAAGCCTACTCATTGCAAGCAGACTTCTTATCATTCTCGCACACCATAACCAGAGCAACTGCCAAATATCGGCACTTTGATAATTCCTCAATCAGCTTATCCATCGTCATTCCTGAATTTGTTTTCCTTACGCACTCAAGAATCCAATCTATGCTCATGTTCCGCACCATCCTTTTGTTTCCATATGCAGTTTAGAAAATTTCCCATAGCTGTAGCCATTTCGGAAAACTTCTCTTTCTGTTCCTCACTCAAATCTGTTAATCTGTCCGTGTATTCTTTTACGCACTTGTCAACGTCAATCATTATGCTATCCTCCTTAAAATCTTGTCCATAATCTCATCTGCTAAATAGATTATATCCCTTCCAAAAAGCGACATAAAATCTGCGACAATCTCTTCTGTCTGAATATCCATAGCGTAGTTAAACTCAAAACAGTAAACGTGTGTGAGTTCGTGGCAAATCACTTTATCAAGCAGTTTTCCGCCCAACCTATTGCTTAAAAATATTGTTTTCTTTGAATTGTCACAAACGCCTAGTGTGTACGTATTGTCACTACGCATAAGATTTTCACTCGATGGATTGCAGTACACAATTCTCCACAAATTACCATTCACTTCAAATGTCACAATTTACACCTTCCTTCAGGAAAAGGGGCATTTCTGCCCCCTAATCCTATCATTTCTTTTTTCTGTACTTTCCCTTAATCTTGTTCAAGGGAATTTCAATACATTCTTCATCTGTCCAACCATGCCTTTTCCTATAAGTTAAAGTATCTTGTCTAATTCCAGTAATTTCCGACCATTCAGAAACGGGTTTTGTTTCTCCTTTGTGAGTCAGAAATACAGTTGAACGTGTGTTATTGGCTTGCTCTTTGGCGGTCGCCCATCTGCAATTTTCGGGAGAATAACCTTTATCGTTGTCTTTTCGGTCAATGGATAGATTATCGGAATACCCATTTTCAAAAGACCACTTGGCAAAATTCTCAAAACCATGTTCTCCTAGCCATTCGGGACAGATTGTTATTCCTCTGCCGCCGTAATTTGGATATGCGGGATTGACTTTAGAATAGCACCGCAAACGCATCTTGTGGTAAATTCTATAAATTCTTGTATCAGTCATTCCATGAGTTTTATTCCATGGTATTCCACTTTTGCGATAACCCGCCTTTCTTGCGATACAACCGCAATCTGTTTTCGCTCCGCTTTTCAAGCGGCAAGCCTTTACTTCAACAATATTTCCACAATCACATTGACATCTCCAATATGTTTGACTTCCGTGGTTGTCTGCTCTTTCTAAAACTCTGAGCATACCAAACCGTTTTCCGACCAAATCCTCAAGATGACCTTTTCCGACTTTTGATGTGGATTCTCTATGCAAACAACCGCAGCTTTGCGTAAGACCTCTTCTTAAATTCCTTGTTTCTGCTACTTTTTCTCCACCACAATCACATTTGCATAGCCAAAACGTCCCTTGCCTTTTGTCATCAATCCGCTTTATAATAGTTAATCTTCCGAAACGTTGTCCCGTCAAATCAATAAAATTATACGGCGTCAACAATCATATCACTTCCTAACCGATAGAGTGTTCTCCCCAATGAGTTTTAATCTCGCATTGAAAATCCTCACAATTTCCAACAACGAAATATGCAATGTCATCAATGATTGAAGAGAGTGTGTAAAGCATTATCATTATTTTTCTTCTCATTATGTACCTCTTTCTCCCATGAGCGTGGGTTCATCTTTTGTAAAAATATCTTGAAAAGAGGTTTCCACTGTGATATGATTGTATTTATCAGAGGGAAACCTCGGTGTGTAGGGAATTGCTGTCATTGCAAGTGGGGCAATTCCCTATTTCTTTTGCAACTTTTGGTACTCGTTTTCAATGCCGTTTCTGACAACTTCTGATTTTGATATGCCTAATTCCTTTGACGTTATTTCCAGTTTATGCACCGCTTCATCATCAATACGAACCCTAAGCATTGTATCTTTGCTGTTGTCAGACTTCGGTCGTCCTGTTCTTGGCGACATGGCTTTCCTCCTTTCTTTTTGTCGCTACATTAAGTATAATATCGTAGCGACAAAAAGTCAAGAGGTTATTTTGGATTTATTGTATTTTCTGTGCCAATGTCTGAACCTTACTTCGGAGCATAGTTTTTTCCTCGTTGCTTGCCCCCTCAATCATTTCTGAAATATCTTCGGATAGCTCTTTCATGTACGCTTCAAGGCTTTTCATTTTAGCCTGCTTGCTTTCTGGCGTGTTGTCGGAATGTTTCTCTTTCGTTTCCATATAGCCACGTCTGGACTGTCCAGAACGCCCCTCTCGTCTATCTCTGCTCTGCGAGTTTCTTCCGTCACTTCTTCCGCGCTCGTATCCTTCGGAATATCCTCTGGTCTGTCCATCCTCAAAACCCTCTGTATATGACCTCGCATTTCCGCTGCTATTTCCAGAGTTTCCGTTACCGACAGAAGAATTTCCGCCGCTCATGTTACCGCTCATAGGGGAACTAAAGTACATAACACCTTTGGTTTGTCTGTCCATATCCCTATACCATTCAGGGTCATGATCCTTATACATTTCAGGGTTCATGCGGTAATAAGGCGGCTCCTCATATCCTCTCCTGCCACCTCTCGGCATATAAGAACCTCTTCCTTTCGGGGCGAACCTTCCTGACCTCTTGTATCGGTAATTGTCATAGAACCGTCTTTCCCCCTCGTCCTCGCCATATTCCTCTTTGAGCATTTTCAGAAAGTATTCATTTTCCTTCTTTTCATCTTCCTCTTCTTTTTCCATTTCTTTGGCTTCTCTTGCCTCTTTTTCGGCGCAAGCCAAATCTTTTATCATGTCGATTACTGCACCCATTTCAGCGGTATTGACACATTCAATTCCTTTGTTAATCTCGCAAAGGGCGATTTCCGTCAATTTTTCTTCCATTTCATGGATTCTCTTGATATGCATAGTGTTCCTGTCCTCCTTTCCTTACGCTCCTGCCTCTGGTGTCGCTGGTTCTGTCACAGGTGCAGTGCCATTAACTGCCCGCAGGTTGTTATTCGGCTGACACGCCGGATTTCCAAGCATTTTGAATGTCGCCCCTGTTGCCGTAGTTTCAACGCATACACTGTACTTTGTACGGGTACGAACGCCGCACGCCGTTACGGGTCTGCAACATCTGTTTACAAGCGGATAAAGCTGTGTTCCTGTGCCGATTGTGAATACCACAGGTGCGCCGATTGTCGTGGTTGTCGGTATTGCCTGCGCTAAGACAATGCAGTATTTACAGTTGTTGTTGTAACTTCCGGCGGGCAGATTGATAACCAAGTTACCGCCAGTAAAGGTAATCGCCTGTGACAGTACGAGACGGTCACAAAGGCGGCATACATTTTTACAATTACCCATTGTTTTTTAACCTCCATTTCTCCAAATAAAAAACTACCAACCATACCGAAATATGATTAGTAGTTTCTGTGCTTGAAATATGGGGTTACTCATTGTTCAGTTTCTTTTCCGTCACTTCCTCCAACTTGTCAAGGTAAGTGTCTGCCATTCGTGCCAGTTCGGGAAAGTAACTCACAATATCCATAGCATACTTCGGACAATGCCCCAATTCTTCCTCGTAAATGCGGTTTGCGGCGTTTAGGTCGTATTCCTCGCCCAATCTCAACAGTACATGATGATAGAGGTTAGAAACCGATGTATTCGCCTTTTCGCAAAGTGCGTTTATCCTCCGTCTGTTCCTTGCCTGCCAGCTCGGATTTTTAGGCACTGGCGTACTGCTTGTCTGATAGGTTATTCTCGGTTGTTCTTCGGGGAATTTCTCAATGGGTGGGTTAAATTCCTCTTGCTCTCTGAAATACGCATTTACAAGCCGCCTTTGCACTTTCCAAGCAAGGTCATCTGTGTACGCCTTTACAATCATAAGATAGCCACTCTCTGTAATAAGATATGTTTCAATGTTTGGGTTTCCGACTATCTTTTCTTTGGGTGACAAGATGTCACGCAACTCTTTTCTTGTTAGTTTGAAGTAGTCCTCATTCTCTACAAAATGCTTTTTATAGCGGTTGAAAGTGCTTTTTCCTGTTCCATCTTTCTTTTTATGTACTTGGTCTATGTCTTTAAGGGTTACAACTCTTTGACCGTTATAAAATTTTGACCGTATTTCCGTTCCCTCAATCATAACAACTTCATTCATACCGAAACACCGCCTTTCTCAATCCTCATGCTGTTTTCAAGCATATTGCGGATAAACAGTGTAAACTCATGCGGCAACATATCCTCTTTTAATCCGTTGCACTTCTTACAAGTGCATTGAAGATTGTCAAGGCTGTCTGTACCGCCTTTAGACAGTGGAATGATGTGGTCTACGGTCATATACTTTATGTTGCGGCGTCTGCCACAATACGCACATAAACCGTTCTGGCTGTCATATATGCGGCGTTTGTCGTGTGGTGCAATCAATTTATGTTCCGTCATAATCACACCTCCAACCATGCCTTGATGAAAATAAATATCTTCATCAGTAAGGCTTCGTTGTCAATGCGGTCAAGCAATCCGATAATTAAATCCTTATACATGCGCCGCACCGCCTTTCTTTGCTTTCTGCCCTTTCATATATCCATAAGCAAATGCGGTACAGACAATATCAAGAGTGTTTCCAAGTTCTCTGATTTCGTTTGCGTCTGTCAGAAGCAGGTTGTATGCTTCGGGGTGCTTCTTAATATACTCGTTTACTCGTTCGGGTACGGTTCGTTTCATTGAAAATACCTCCATTCACAAATTTTTGTTGCAAGAGATACCCTCAATGTGGTATAGTATTCACATGAGGGTTATCCCTTGTGGTTTAGAGCGTTTACTACTTGTCTAGGGCGGTAACGCTCTATTTCTTTTGCAAAAGCAGATGTATTCCTTGCCTTATAGCCTCGCCTTTTGTGATGTTATGCTCTTTACAATACAGTTTCAGCTTTTCCTCTGTTTCATCATCAAGACGAACGCTAAATCTGTTGGACTTTGGTTTTTCTGCTTTCGGTCTGCCAACTGGTGACATCTCGCAACCTCCTTTCTTGTCACACCTTTATTATATTTATGCGTGACATAAATGTCAAGGGGTATTTTCAAAAATTTAAGCGACCTTGTGAAAAGTCGCTTGTGTGTTAAAATATATTCTATTTATCCGCAAATCTTGTTCAACGATTTCTCCATGATGAAGTCCTTTATCTCGCCGTATCCCCAACCATAACCCATTAGGGAACTGACAAGCATTTCTGCATTTTGGATTTTTCTCAAATCTTCCTCGCTGAACAAATCTCTTAAATTGTCTTTCTTTGTAAGTCCGTTTTCTTCTCTGAACTGCTTTGCCGATTTTCCAAACAAGGAACGGTAAACCAAATCGGTGTATGTGGAGTATGCCATGTTGTGCATACGCTCATTTTCGCCCGACTGTTGGATAGCCTTTGTAAGAGATTGCCGAACCGCAATCCCCTTTTCCCTCTCAATCAGCTTGCCTTTGAGAAGTTCTTCCATTTGATTAAACTGGTTAATATATGCCAGTTTAAACCTCATAGCCTTTTCGCCAGTATAACCCATTACAAGAAGTGTAAATCCGTCACGGTTCATGTAGTACATGGGATTTTTCTTACCGTTGGAAGCCTTGTATTCTCCCTCATAGAATAGAGCGGAAAATTCCGCCGTACTCAAATCGGATTGAATGCTCCTTATGCTCTCCAATACATCTTTATGTAATTTCTCGAATGTTTCAGCCACATCAAGACTTGTGACAACATTGATTTCTCTTTTGTTCAGTTTTCTTGTTTCTACCAACATAACACTATTCCTCCTTTTCCGATAGTTTCATGCAGTTTACAATATTACTATACCCAAACATTCATCATAGTAAGGGGCGTTAATATTGTTATATTTTTCCCTATGATAAACTGAATATCGTCTATCAATCACGCATTTAAGGTGTGGAAAAATTCTATATGGGTATGTTAGTAGATAGATTGCATTAAATGAGTTTTTCCAGCAAAGAGGTATTTTCAACTTTTTTCAAACACACAAATTACTAATCATATTCGATATGGAATTGTCAATGTGCAACGCAAAAGGGGCAAGACTGTTACATCTCGCCCCTCCGCTTATAATCAACCCATATAATTTGTGGGGAATAATCAGCCTAACTTATGTTGGCGAGTTTTCTTAGTATTTCTTCCTGATTCCTGATAATCTCGTCAAGAATGGCAAGAGTATCGGTTTCTTCCACAGTCATTAGCAGCAGCC
>OFFH01001497.1_pt1 | contig 11874 bp, 9 predicted proteins | sample 1521341 | NCBI WGS metagenome assembly OFFH01 (sample SAMEA3504108, study PRJEB24116) | mouse gut metagenome | biome: mouse gut; feature: mouse-associated habitat; material: faeces | place: Denmark | collected 2011 | reverse complement strand
AAATATGAATAAAGTATGAACATGAAATCTATTATAAAATTGTTTCCTTCTGCCTTATTTTGGACTGAGCTTTACGGAAATTCCCCGGAGAGAGCCCTAAATTTTTGCGGAACTGACGGCAGAAATGTTCCGTATTATTGTACCCGCATTGTTCCGCGATTTCTGATATGCTTTGGGTGGTACAAATTAAAAGATCTCTGGCTTTGATCAGGCGGAAACCGATCACATCGTCCATGCAGGAAATCTGAAATTTCTGTTTGTAAAGAAGCTGCAGATATCCGGCGCTGATGTGAAGTTCTTTTGCCATATCAGAAATACTCCATGAAAGCTGTGGGGAGGCGGAGATTCTTCTTCGCAGGGAAAGAAGCTCATAGTCGTGGCTGGAGCTTTGTGCATGCAGAAGGTCGTCGCGAAGCTTGTCAAACAGGATCCGGAGCAGCTGGGAGATGACTACCGGTGATGCTTCCCAAGTAAGCAGCTGGAACAGGTTGTGACAGTACTCCGGGTCGGAAACGGTAAAGGGAACGGCCGGCTGGGAAAAGTTTGTCACAAAAGATTCATCAGAGGCGAAACGCAGCCAGTGGTTCCCGTATTTTTTCCGGGCAGCGCCATACCAGATAGGGCAGCCGGGTGGGTATAAAACCGCTGTGTGTGGCGGGTACTCGGAAATGTTTCCATTGACTTGAAATAAAGCGGGGGTCGTGGTGACTACCAGCAGGTAATTAGGGAAACCCTCCGGCACATTGTATACGAAATCATTTGGGTGGGCAGCGTCATATCCCACATAATAAATTTTGTTCATGTGGATACCTCTGTGGTTTGTTTCACAATGTAGAAGTAAATGCAATTTTAGCAGTAAAACCATATAAAGTCAATGAGGTTTGGGAAAATGTGAAATTGTCAAATGAATATGAGAAATTGTAAAAGGTATGTGAGGATAGATCAATTTTATGTGAGTATTGGCCATTGTGGGAAAAATGGCAATAGAGTATGATGATAATTAAGTGGAGCGAACTGGTTGACTTGCAGGAAGACAGGAGAATCAGATTATGAAATATCAAAATTTGAAATAGGTTGAAGGGAGTGGAAGGGTATGAAGGAAAACAGATTTTATAAGATCAATAAAGACAGTAAAGTGCATTTTAACAACAAGGTGGATTTCTGCGTGGGAACGGGCAGGATGGGGCTTGCCCTGCAAAAGGAATATCAGGAGCAGTTAAAGCTCATCCAGGAGGAGATCGGGTTTCGGCACATCCGGGGGCATGGGCTTTTTTCGGATGATATGGCAATCTATCAGGAATATGAAGATGCCGACGGGGTAAAAAGGGCGGAGTATAATTTCACTTATCTTGACCTTGTAATGGACAGTTACAGGGCATGCGGCCTTAAGCCCTTTTTGGAGCTGGGATTCATGCCGGATCAAATGGCCTCCGGGGATCAGACGGTGTTTTACTGGAAGGGAAATGTGACGCCGCCTAAAAGTTATGAGGCATGGTGCGATATGGTATCTGCAACATTGCGGCACCTGACGGACCGCTACGGGGCAGACGAGGTGGTGACCTGGCCTGTGGAAGTGTGGAATGAGCCTAATCTTTCCGGGTTTTGGAAGGATGCCGATATGAAAGAATATTTCCGGCTGTTTGAGGAGACCTTCCATGCGGTGAAGAAAGTGGACGGGCGGTTCCGGGTAGGGGGACCGGCAATCTGCGGCGTGCAGGATGAATTGTGGATCCGGGAATTTTTGAATTTCTGCCGGGAGAAAAAGATTCCCCTTGATTTTGTCACACGCCATCATTATACCACCGATTTTCCGGAGGATGCGGGGCATTATGGGTATGCGGCCCTTTCGGATGCGCAGCAGGGGTTTGATAATCTGCAGTCGTCCAGGGATATCATTGACAGCTTTGAGGAATTTAAGGGGATGGAGATCCACATCACGGAGTTTAATACATCTTATATCCCCAACTGTCCGCTGCATGACACCAACCAGAACGCAGCCTATATCGCTCATCAGCTTTCCCGTTTAGGAGATGTGAACGAGTCGTATTCTTATTGGACCTTTGGAGATATCTTTGAGGAACGGGGAGTACCCTTCACGCCTTTCCACGGCGGGTTTGGGCTGGTGGCAAACGGAGGGATCCCCAAGCCTACGTTCTGGAGTTTCAAATTTTATAAGGATCTGATCGGCGAATGTGTTCTTAAGGAAGAGGATCTGGTAGTGGTATTAGGAAAGGATGGTATCTACAGGGGGATTGCTTGGAATGCGGCAAGGGACCGGACCGGCAGGGAATTGGAAATAAAGACAGTTTTTCCGGCAGAATGCGGGCAGGAATACGTATTGGTCACAAAGACCGTGGATGAGGAAACCTGTAATCCCCTGCGCATGTGGCATGATTTAGGGGAGCCTGCTTCTTTGGACGAAAGGCAGAAAAGTCTGATCCTGGAATGTTCACGGCCCTTTGTTTCAAGCAGAAGGATCCAAGAAACTCTAGGAGAAGTGCAAGTTCAGCTTTTAGTCAGGGAACATGGGGTGGTATCCTTTGAACTACAGCCAGTGAAGACCGCAAGTGACCGCGGTTATGACTATGACAGAGTGATGCAGTATGAGAAACTTTTAGATTAAGGAGGCGGATAAAATGACTGCATTTCGTTTTGCAATCATGGGGGCCGGCGGCATTGCAGGAAAGTTCTGCCATGCAGTCTCCATACTGAACGATTGTGAAGTCTGTGCGGTTTCCAGTAAGAATAGGAACAGGGCAGAGGCTTTTGCCGGTAAGTTTGGAATCAGAAAGTATTATGACAGTTATGAGGAAATGCTGGAAGTGGAAAAGCCGGATTGCGTGTATATTGCAGTGACTACCAATGATCATTACCGGCTGTCCTTACTGTGTGTGGAAAAGAAGGTTCCGGTGGTGTGCGAGAAGGCTATGTTTCAAAACACCAGGGAAGCGGCAGAGGTTTTTGGCATGGCAAAAGAAAACGGCGTGTTTGTGATGGAAGCCATGTGGAGTCGTTTTTTACCTGCTGTCCGTAAAGTGAAAGAATGGGTTTTGGGAGGCCGGATCGGAACGATTGAGATTTCCCAGTTTTCTATCGGTTTTAAAGCCCCAAAGGAAAAGGACAACCGGTATTTCAGCCCGGCGCTTGGGGGAGGTGCGGCAAAGGATATTACCGTTTATGCTTATGAGCTTACCACCTTTATCCTAAATCAGGAAATAGAGAAGATGGACGTAACGGCAGCATGGAGCGATACGGGGGTAGATGTAAACAATCATATTTCCATCACCTTTGACCACGCCCTTGCCGATCTGACAGCCAGTTTCATGGTGAACCTGGAAGAAAAGATGGTAATCTATGGTGAGAACGGGAAGATTGTGATGCCAAAGCCCCATTTCGCCTCGGAATGTTTTCTTTATGATGAAAAGGGGGAACCGGTGGAGCATTTTGTTGACGGGGAAACACAAAACGGGTTTACCTATGAGATTGAGGAAGCGGTACGCTGTATCAGAGAAGGAAGCCTGGAGAGCAGGGTGATCCCATGGGAAGATACCATGGCATGTGCCAGGTTATTTGACAGGATCGAGGAAACAAAAGGATAAAACGAAATGGGAAAACACGTTGCAGGTTAGACCAAAAGGAGGATTAAGATGAGCGCATTTGTGACGGGGCAATACCGCAATATTTTTGCGGAAACAGGAAAGAGCGGGGAAGAGATCCAAAAGAAGATCCGGGATGCGGTAAACACATTTTTTTACGGCAGCGAGGAGGAGCGGCTCTACCATCCGGTGGGAGAAGATATGGGGTATCTGGAGGATACCGGGAACCATGATGCCAGAACGGAAGGGATGTCCTACGGTATGATGATGTGCGTCCAGCTTGACATGAAGGAAGAGTTTGACCGGATCTGGAAATGGTCTAAGACTTATATGTATATGGAAGAAGGGGAAAACGAAGGCTATTTTGCATGGAGCTGTAAGACAAATGGTGAAAAAAATTCCTACGGACCTGCACCGGACGGGGAAGAATTTTATGCCATGGCGCTGTTTTTTGCTTCCCACCGCTGGGGGGATGGGGAAGGCATCTTCCATTATTCCAATGAGGCAAGAAACATCTTAAGGGCGTGCATCCATAAAGGGGAAAATGGGCGTCCCGGGGCTGCTATGTGGAACAGGGAAAATAAGCAGATTTTATTTGTGCCCGGTTCTGCGTTTACGGATCCTTCTTATCATCTTCCTCATTTTTACGAGCTGTTTGCGCTCTGGGCGGATGAAAAGGACCGGCCGTTCTGGAAACAGGCGGCCTGCGCAAGCAGGGAATATTTGGTGAAGGCCTGCCATCCGGTTACAGGGATGAATCCGGAATATGGGAATTTTGACGGAACCCCCATGTCAAAGAAGATGCCCTGGGGAGGCCGCCATGACCAATTTTATAGTGACGCTTATCGGACGGCGGCCAATATTGGGCTTGACTGTGCCTGGTTTGGTGATGATAAGGGGCATTATAGTGGGCCCCTGCGCCTGATGCGTTTTCTTGGCACGGACCTGGAAGGGGCAAGATGTGTATATGAAGTGGACGGAAAGCCTGTGGATATGACGGTGCTCCATCCGTTAGGGCTTTTGGCAACTACGGCTCAGGGGGCTTTGACGGTGGCAAAAGAGGATTCTGATGACCCAAACAGCGATTGGAATGTGGCGAAACGTTGGGTGGAGTGGTTCTGGAACCAGCCAATGCGTAAGGGCAGCAGAAGATATTATGATAATTGTTTGTATCTCTTTGCCCTTTTGGCGTTAAGTGGAAATTACCGGATATATAAGTAAGAAGGGAGCGGGCAAACCGTGAGTATATGTACCACTTGGAAAACCGTTTCCTATTATTGAATTTTAACATAGAGGCCGTGCCTTGTCTGCAGATTCAGGTTTCCGGGAAGACTGATATGACGCTGATGGTGCGGATTCCGTGGTGGATGGCCGGAAAGGCGCAGATTTCAGTTAATGGAAAAGAAGTTTATTGTTCTGACCAGAGTTCGATCTTTGTTCCGTTAGAGAGGACCTGGGAAGATGGGGATGTGGTCCGTATCGTGCTTCCAAAGACGGTTAAAGCCGAACCGCTTCCCGACCGGGAAGATACGGTGGCATTTCTGTACGGGCCGGTAGTGCTTGCGGGAATCTGTGAGGAGGAGAGGATGCTTCATGTTCCGGATGTCAGGCATCCTGAAACGGTTTTGACCCATGACAATGAGCGGGAGTGGGGGAGCTGGAAATCAACCTTCCGTACTTTGGGCCAGGAGCGCAGTATACGGTTTGTGCCGCTGCATGAAGTGGGGTATGACAGGTACAGCGTTTATTTTCCGATAAAGGAAGAACGTTAGAGGGAAAGGAGTTACTGTGAAAATGCTTGCGCCCAAATTTGTAGGCTTTTGAAAACATGGAGGATTTTTATGGATTATATCTTAAAAGACGGGAATGGGATTATATTTGAAAATGGAGGAGAAACTCTGCGGATCGAGCCCTGGGGGGAAAATTCACTAAGAGTCAGGGCATGTATGATGCGGGAGATCAAAGATACGGATTACGCTTTGCTTCCGCCTGCGGAGACCGAAGCGGACATCCGGATTATGGATGAGTTTCATGGCAGTATCACAAACGGAAAAATTACGGCCCGGCTGGAGGTATCCCAGTGGAGAAAATGCTGTCAGATCAGTTTTTACAATCAGAAAGAGGAATTGCTTTTCAGGGAAGAAGGGGATGGCGGCGCGCTGAACAATCATTCCAGGCATTTTAAGGCAAGGCTTGGGGGTGATTACGAGCTTACAGTGACCTTCCATGCGGACCCGGAAGAAAAGCTGTTTGGTATGGGGCAGTATCAGCAGGAGCTTTTGGATGTGAAAAACTGTGTGCTGGAGCTTGCCCACAGAAATTCCCAGGCCTCCGTGCCCTTTGTCCTTTCGGATAAAGGATATGGGTTCTTTTGGCATAATCCGGCCATAGGGAAAGTAGTTTTTGGCAAGAATCTGACTCAGTGGTATGCGGAAAGCACGGACCAGATGGATTACTGGGTGACGGCAGGGGATACGCCGGACGAGATTGAGCAGGCTTACGCCAGGGCAACGGGAACGGTTCCCATGATGCCGGAATACGGCATGGGGTTTTGGCAGTGTAAGCTCCGCTATTGGAACCAGGAGCAGCTTCTTAATGTGGCAAGGGAATATCACAGGCGGGGCGTTCCGGTGGACGTGATCGTGGTGGACTTCTATCATTGGCCAAAGTGCGGGGATTTCCGGTTTGACGAGGCGGATTTTCCAGATCCAAAGGCTATGGTGGAGGAATTAAAAGGTTATGGCATGGAGTTGATGGTTTCTATTTGGCCGCAGATCAACCTGACCAGCGAAAATTATGAAGAGATGCGTAAAAAAGGCCTTCTCATCAAAAATGAGCGGGGGGTGGAGATTGCCATGCGGTTTGAAGGGGAAAATACCTTCTTTGACGCTACCAACCCGAAGGCAAGGGATTATGTCTGGAAATTGTGCAAAAAGAATTATTATGATTATGGGATCAAGGTATTTTGGTTGGATGAGGCGGAACCGGAGTTTTCTACTTATGATTACGACAATTACCGCTATTTTGCAGGGCCTGTTACCAAGATTGGCAATATTTACCCGCAGCTATACGCAAGGACCTTTTATGACGGGCAGATACAGTCAGGGATGGAGACGGCGGTGAACCTGCTCCGGTGTGCATGGGCGGGCAGCCAGCGGTATGGCGCCCTTGTCTGGTCGGGGGATATCCACAGCGACTGGGAGACTTTCCGCAGACAGCTCTGCGCAGGCCTGAATATGGGGATTGCCGGCATTCCGTGGTGGACTACGGATATCGGCGGGTTTTCCGGTGGAAACCCGGATGACCCGGCGTTTAGGCAGCTTTTGGTACGCTGGTTCCAGTGGGGAACTTTCTGCCCGGTGATGCGTCTGCACGGCGACCGTGTTCCTCAGACGCCCCTAAACCACGCAGATGGCTCGCCTACCATGCCTACCGGGGCGGACAATGAGATCTGGAGCTTTGGCGACGACCATACTCCGATCCTTGAAAAGTATATCCGATTCCGGGAGAAAATGCGCCCGTATGTGAGAGAGTTGATGAAGGAAGCCCATGAGACGGGCCGACCTGTGATCCGTCCAATGTTTTATGAGTTTCCCGATGATAAAACATGCTGGGATCTGCAGGACCAGTATCTGTTTGGGGGAGATCTGCTGGTAGCGCCTATTGTGCATGAAAATACATACGAACGGGAAGTGTATTTACCCAAAGGGGCAAAGTGGACACTAATCTATGACGGAACGGAATATGATGGCGGACAGACGGTAAATGTGCCGGCAGATATCAGTCAGATTCCGGTGTTTTTGCGGGATGGGAGCCATGATGAGCTGATTAAGGAAATTTAAAAAGAGCCTTGCTGAAAATATGTATAATACAATATATAGTGCTATACAGTTAGATTTTGGATGGATAGTACTATATATTGTATTTATTTTCTTTGGATGTAAAAAATGAAGGCAAGATTTTTTACATTTTGCGGTTTAACGACACACAAAATCAGGTTTCAGTGCACGAAGATAACTGCAAGACCTGGCTTAGGGCAAGTGGGCCATTGCGTATCCGTATGACAAATGATTACCTGTTCCGTGCCCTTTTACAGAGGAATAATTATGTCCTGAAAGGGCTTGTATGCGCATTTTTGCACTTGCCTTATGAGCGTGTTAAGACAGCGGCGATCGCCAATCCCGTCATATTGGGTGAGACCGTTGATGAAAAAACATTTTTCCTGGATGTTTTCGTTACATTAAATGATTATGACCGCATTAATTTGGAACTGCAGGTGTTAAACGAGCATAATTGGCCAGTGCGGTCTTTGAGCTATCTGTGCCGCAGCTTTGACAATTTAAATTCTGGTGAGGATTATAATGATGTCAGACCGGCGGTCCAGGTAGGGATCTTAGATTTCACGCTCTTTCCGGACCATCCTGAATTTTATTCTACTTATCAGTTTCTAAACATTAAAAACCATACGATATATAGTGACAAAATACAGCTTTCTGTGTTAAACTTAACTCGTAAGGATTTAGCTGTCGAAGAAGACAAGAAATATCATCTTGACCTTTGGGCTTCTTTCTTTAAGGCTGACACGTGGGAGGAATTGAAAATGATCGCAAAACAGGATGAATTTATTGATGAAGCTTGTGCTACCGTATACCAGCTTAGCCAGGAAGAAAAGATCCGCCTGCAATGTGAAGCACGGGAGGATTATTACCGCAGGCAGCGGACGATCCAGAATGATATGGACAGGAAGCTGCGCACCATTGAAAATCAAAATACTACAATTGAAAGCCAAAATACGAAGATTGAAAACCAAAATGCAACAATCGAAAGCCAAAATGTGAAGATTGAAAATCAAAATGCAACAATCGAAAGCCAAAATGTAATGATTGAAAAGCAGAATGCGGTAATTAAAGACCAGAATAAAAGGATTAAATGGTTGGAAGAAAAAATTCTTTCTTTACAGGAAGAGGCTGATTCTTTAAAGAAGCTTCTGTCAGAGCATATCATGTAATGAGACATTGATGGAGGTGTAAGTAGGTGCTATTTTATGAAAAAGGGATACTTATGGTGTATAGGTTTTGTCTTGTTGTTTAGCATTATAATTACAATTTGTTTTTTCAATCTTAAACAAGGCAATGATAATAATTTAGATGTGCTCTTTGAAGAAACTGTCAGTGCAAAGGAAGAATTTACTATTGATGAAATGTTGGCAGATTACGATGAATTATGGGAAATGCTTGAAGAAAATTATTATTATTTTCCATATTTAGAAAGTCAAGGCATTGATGTTGAATCATTAAAAAGAATGACCAGACAGCAATTAGAAAATAGGATTTCTAATGTAGATGGTTTCATTTACTTGTTGGATTTTATGTTTAAAAAAATGAACAATTTTGCACATTTAAGTGTCGTAAGTCCTGAAATGATTTTCGTATATCAGACATATTACAACTCTGAAGGGGTGGGGGATAATGGATGGAAAAACACATTACAAAACCCTCAAACGGCAGCATTGTATGAGTATCTGAATAAAGTGCCATTCACAGAGAATTCAGAATTAATAACAGAACAAGTATTACCGGATATAGAAGTAGAACTTGATTTGCAACGTAAAATAGTAATCTTTAAAATACGAACATTTGATGATAAGATATACAAGAAGGAAAAGGGTTTTATTAACGAATATTTGACTTCTTTAGATAATGCCAAAATAGATCATATAATTTTTGATATATGTGGTAATGCAGGAGGTAACGATGCTTATTGGATGGAGAATATTGTAGCGCCATTTGGAGGGAGTTATGAATGGGATACTTGGTGTTATCTTCGGGATACAGAACTTATGAGAGAGTATTTTTTTGATGATTATACGCCAGAACTTATAAGTGAACTTTCGGGGCATGCCGTACCGGCAGATGTAAAACAGCTAGGCTTGACACATTATTTTAAGCGTCAACAGACATTATCAACAGAAGCAACTCTCAAAAAAAATATTACGAATGCAAAGCGGTGGGTGATAATTGATAATAGGGTATATTCGTCGGCAGATAGTTTCAGTGCTTTTTGTAAAGCGACAGGCTGGGCAACACTTGTGGGACAATCCACCCGTGGATGCGGTACGGGAAGTACACCTATTTTGATTTCGTTACCTAACACGGGTCTGTTAGTGAGATTCAGTGGAATAGTAGTGGAAACATATGAAGGCACGCTGAATGTGCTTGCCGGAACAAAACCAGATATTCAAGTTGACCCAATTGTGGGAAATTGTCAATACGTTATTAATCAATTGGTGGATTGAATTAATTATAGCGGAAAGATCTCTTTCTATTTCATTTGGAACGAGAATTGCAAACTGTAAAGCTTGTATAAACGGAACGTTCTGCTAATCATATATTACTTGAAATAATTTAGTATCAATAATTAGTTATATCAATTATTTACATGTGAAGTTTCAATAAATAATGGAAAGGGGTGGAAGATATTGAAAAGAATAGTATTATATATCGCTAAAAATAACCGAAAAAGAATCACGGTGCTTTTCCTGCTTTCTTTTATTAGTGGTATTACTGTGCCTTTTATAACATCATATGAGTCTGAATTAGTTAATGCAGTAACCTCTTTGTTAGGTATGGACGTAAGTGTTATTGATTTGGTTCCAATTGTAACTATGTTGGCTTTTCTTTATCTTCTTTCCTATTTGATACCCAATTTTATACAATATCAAGAGGGGCTTTTATATCCAGATCTTGATAGGTTGGTTAAAGAACCACTAATATCAAATGTTGAAAATAGAAAGTACGAAATTTTGGAAGATCCATTGTTTATAGATAAGTGGAATCGAATAATGGACAAAATGGATGATAAACTGAAAGAATTATTGCCCACGGTGTTTGGTTTGACCACAACTAGCATTAGTGTTTTCGGAATGTTAATTTATGTTCTAAAGGAATCAAGAGAAATTGCACTACTGTACTCACTGATTTTGATTGCATTATTTTATGAAAGTAAAAAGGCAGCTAACGCTCTTTATACATTAAATAAACAATTTACAAGTACAGAACGTCGAATTATGTATATGAATAATATTACAAACAAAAAGGAGTACATACAGGAGCGCAAAATATTTAATTATACGCCATTTGTAAATACAAAAAGAATTGATTTTATGTATAAAGAGCGTATAGAGCAAAAGAATATAGATTTTAAGTTTGCGTTTTTGTCTGCGCTGGTTGAGGCATCAGGATATATTGCAACTATCATAGTAATGATTATAATGTTTTCCCAGTTAAAAGCAAATAGTATAACTATTGGTTTTTTTATTGCATTTTCAAGAGCTACGCTGACCTTGAATAATACTATGCAGTATAAAGTTAAAAACAAGCTTGATATAATTGCACAGCAGAGGATATTTTGGAGTGAGTTTTGGGAATTAGTCAATACTGAAAAAACTGAAATAAATAAAGATTTTATTTTACCGCAAGTACCATTTAGGAGTTTAGAATTTCGAAATGTTTCTTTTTCGTACCCGAACGGTACGGAAGTGCTTAAAGATATATCATTTAAGATAGAATCAGATAAACATTATGCGTTAGTAGGAGAGAATGGATGTGGAAAATCAACTATAGTAAAATTGATTTTGGGATTTTATGAGCCTACAAAAGGAAAGATATTGCTGAATGGGAAAAGTATACAAAGATATTCTCAGGAATCTTTAACAAAATATTTTTCAGTTGTCTTTCAGGATTTTGCGCAATATGCAGTGACGTTTAAAGAGAATATCACTCTTGGAAATATAGTTGATAAAGAAGTATATGATGATACAGTATTGTCTGTTGGTCTGGCGGCTGTAAAAAATAAATTGCCTTATAGAGATGATACAATTTTAGGGCGGATTGAAAATACGGGGGTAGATTTATCAGGAGGGGAATGGCAGAAAGCGGCAATGGCGCGTGCGTTATGTAAACAAGGTGAGTTTGTTATTTTGGATGAACCAACTGCGAGCATGGATCCAATAGCGGAAAGCAATATGTATTCTCAATTCAATAGTCTTATGAGGAATAGAGGAACTATATTTATTTCACATCGATTAGCTTCAGCTACGTTAGCAGATAAAATATTTGTTATAAAAATCGAAAATCTTTCGTCCATAGAACTTTTCTTCATCTTCATACTTTGATATGATTTTCATATTAAAATTATATGTATTCATCTTACAAACAGCCTGTATTCGATTATCAAAAAAATACATATAATCACCTTTTAAAATAGCGTCTTTAAAGCA
>OFFH01001488.1_pt1 | contig 11905 bp, 8 predicted proteins | sample 1521341 | NCBI WGS metagenome assembly OFFH01 (sample SAMEA3504108, study PRJEB24116) | mouse gut metagenome | biome: mouse gut; feature: mouse-associated habitat; material: faeces | place: Denmark | collected 2011 | reverse complement strand
CCGATAAAGCATAGAATGCAAATCTTTCAAAAAAGCAACATACGTCTCCAAATCCTTTCACAATGTTAGATATTAAAGACAAAAAGAGCCAATCTATTCATCAATGCAGAAAATCAGTTTATCCCTATTCTTAAGTCGCTAAAATTTAACACAGTTGCAATACGAAAAAAGACGTTAGAAACTTTGCATGTTTCATAGAAAAAAATAACTTTGCTAAACTATTATTATCAAAAGGAAATGAAAGGATAAATGATTCACAAAAATTTTATTAATTAATTAACAAAGCAACAAAATGAGAAATTTGAACTTTCTGAAGTTATTCTACGGGCTTATGCTTGTAATGGTTAGCACAGCTTTCGTAAGTTGCGTTGACGACAATGATGATACCGAGGCTCCATACCTCGAAGTTTCGCCTACAACCTTGATTTTCGGCTTAGACGGTCAACCAGCCAACGGAAGCCAAGCCTCTTTTGACATTTCAACCAACCGTAGTTGGAAAGCTACAGTAAAGGATGACAAATCATGGGTTACTCTATCAAAATATGAAGGTGAAGGTTCTGCTACTATTCAGGTTAGCATTCCGGAAAACGTTAATGATGAAGCCAGCGTTGTTATTGAGATTTCAAACAAAGTGGGTGTACTGATGTCGGAGACTGTTAAGATTAGCAGTGGAAGCGTAGGTCCTACAGAAGTAATTTACAACGAAACGGTTGGGGATAAGGCTGTATCAAGCCCCTACCCATATGTAGATTCATATGATGGATGGAATAAGAGCGGAGTTGGTTCTGCAAATGTCACTTATTCTGGAGCAAGTGCATCAGTTCGTGCTAGTGGATTAGCTAACTCAGGTGCATACGATGGTGCATCCGGACCTAATGTTGTATTCTTCGGAAGTCTTCCTGCATATTTCCAAATCAACAAAATAGCTCTTACAGAAGCACAAACGAATCTGAAACTTACGTTCGGTGCCAGCTACTCTATAAAAGTTGGAGAGGAATATGATAATACATTTGATACATCTAAGTTGACTGTGGCTTTAAGTGCTGACGGTACAAACTGGGTTCCTCTTACATATACTAAGAACAATGGAGATTCAGAAAAGCCATATTGGGTTTTAGCTACTGCTAATTTCACTCTCAAAAAGGCAGTATCTGAATTATACATTAAATACACTGCTTTAGCAGCTTCTTCTATCCGCCTTGATGACATAACACTTGCTACAGGTGCTGGTGGTACTGAAGTAGATTTAGAAGGTGGTGAAGAACCAGAACCAGGAGAAGCTAAAGTTATCACTATTCCTGAGTTGAATGCAATGATGACTACTACCCAAACTCCGGTTGATGAAACTGCTGACCGTTATTTCGAAGCCGTAGTACAGAATGATGTTGAAGGTGGAAATTATTCTTTCAACAACCTAATCCTTACAACAGAAAATTCTACAGTAGAAGGTAATGGTATTACACTATTTGGCAGCCAAGTAGAGCCTTCTAAACTCAATCTTAACAAAGGTGATAAAGTAAAAGTAACTCTCTACAAAGGTCTCGCTAAAACAGTGAATTATAACGGTATGTTTGAAGTTACGGGGGGTAAAGATGACACTTGGGCTAAAGTAGAAAAGATTGGAACTGCTGCTATTACTCCTGTAACAATTACAGCAGATAAATTAGCTGATTACCAAGGAATGCCAGTAATCATTGTTAATGCAACTCCTAAAGAAGGTGGTGTATGGGCAAAAACAGAAAAAATATCTTCACATACCTTTACTGCTGGGGGAACCGATTTCGTTGTATTCTGTAAGAAAGAAGCTACTGCTTTTATTGATAAAACATACAAAGTAACTACAGGAAACATTTCAGGATTGGCTGCAGTAAATTCAAATAAAGGCCAGCTCGTTCCACGTAATATGGAGGATGTTAATGCATTCAATTCGACTGAACCCACAATTGTATCTGTCGATCCCTCTAATTGGACTTTCCCTGCGACTGGTGGAAATAAGGAATTTGAAGTCAGTGTAGCGAACATGGGAAGTAACACACTTACAACTAGCGGATTAAATGGCATTTTATCTGCAACAGTCAATGGTACAAAAGTTACCGTTACAGCTAATGGAAACTCAACTACTAATGATATCAAACAAACTCTAAAAATTTCATTAGCTAATAGTGAAATAGAAGTTCCTATTACCGTTTCAGCGCCTAGCAGTTCTTCAGATACTGAAATAACCCTTACTGCTGACGAAATATCTAAGATGACTAATGGTGGATATGCAACATTCGATTATGATAATACTTATGGTAAATGGACGGGGAAATGTGGTATAACATCCACAGGAGCTAACGCCCCATATCTACAAATTAATTTCAACAGTTCATCTGCGAAGACAGCATTCAATTCACATATTCAAATTCCAAAAGTAAACGGAATTATACAAAAGATAGTTGTGACTACAGCGCCTAATACTGTAGCTAAACGCTATATCTTAGCTTGTGCAGCAGGGTATACTTATGAAGATGGAACAACTCAAGCTCAATTAGATGAAATTGCAAAAGCAAAAAGTAATGAATCAACAGATAAAGGCCAAACATTCACAATTGACAATATTGAGAACTTAAATCTCTCTGAATTAAGTATCTTCCCTGGAGGCGGTGCTGTGTATATTAACTCTATTACAATCACATACAAAAAATAAATAAGATTGTATACTAGACAGTTCTTGGGGTAAATTTTACGCCAAGAACTGTTTAGTTTTTCTTATCAATACTCCTTTAATGAAGTCAATTTATAAATTAACTCTTAAAATTATACTATTTACATTCTCACTGTTGTATTTCAGTGCGTGTAGTAGTGATGAATCAGATAATGGCTTATCACAGCCATGTGATGCCTACTGGAAAATTTCCTCCACTGTAAAATCAGCATCCGGATCGTCTGCCATAATCATCACAGGTACTCCCGGAACGACATGGAATGCAGAAATCACTGAAGGCACAACATGGTGTTCCTTCAGTAGCAATGATCAGACCTTATCCTATAAATCCGGAGAAGTAAAAGACGGGCTCAATGTTCTATACGTATATTATAATAGGAATACAGGTAAAGAGCAACGTATAGCCAAGATTACACTCCAGTTTGCAGACCAAGAGGCGAAAGTCTTTGATTTAGTACAATTATCTGAATCACAGCAGAACCTACCTGCTTTTAACCTGTGGGCTGAAGTTCCTGTTTTCAAGGAAGATGCTAATTATCAGTATGTAACTCATTATGCTCTTTTGAACAATAAAACAATACGTAATTATTCTATTTGTTTTGATAAAACTAAGAAAGCAGCCTTATGGGTAGCATATCCGATACACGCTGCATACTCAGGATCAATCAAGCGTACAGACCGCTGGGCTTTTGACCCAATCATCCCGCAAAACTATCAAGCAGATTGTACATTAGGGTCTTATGGAGGTCCTTACGACCGTGGACATCAACTTCCATCTGCTGACCGTGATGCTACGGATGAGATGAATGCCCAAACGTTCTATATGTCTAACATGACTCCACAACTCAATCGTCTGAACCAGGACATGTGGGCCAAACTTGAAAGCAAAGTCCGTACAAATCACTGTTCAGACACGTTGTATGTAGTTACCGGCGCACATTTTGGAACTGGAGCAACATCTACTACTACGGATGATACAGGCAAGGTAGTTCCTCTTCCTACACACTACTTCAAAGTGCTTCTGCGTACAAAGAGTGGAAAAACCGGAAAGAATATCAAAGACTGTTCGGCCGACGAGCTGATTTCCATAGGTTTTTGGGTAGAACATAAATCATACGGAAATATCGAGCCTCCTAAGTCTATTTGTACTTCTGTAGCAGACATCGAAAAGAAGACAGGATTTACCTTCTTCCCGCAAGTATCCAACAGTGTAAAACAACAAAATAATCCCACTCAATGGGGGATTAACTAATAAGCTAGCTTATGAAAAAACTGTTATTAGTAACCGCGCTTTTTGCGCTGCTGATATCGTTCAGCTTTGCACAGAAACCGTATAAGGTTGTATTTTACAATCTTGAGAACTTCTTCGATACTATCAATGATCCGGAAGTTCACGATGACGAATTTACTCCCGAAGGTCCTAAAAAATGGAACTCGGTCAAGTACAAAAAGAAATTGGCAAATACCGAACGGGTATTCTTTGACATTGCAGCTATCAACAAGGATTATCCGGTCGTCATCGGTGTATCAGAAGTAGAAAACCGCAGTGTGCTGGAAGACATCATCGCAACCCGCAAACTGGCTCCGGCAAACTATCGGATTTCACACTTCGACTCTCCTGAAGCCCGAGGCGTAGACGTTGCCTTTCTGTATCGTCCCGATGTGTTTAAGAAAGAAGGAGAAAAGGCTGTAAGAACGGTCATCCCTTCACTTCCCGACTTCAAAACCCGGGATATCCTGACGCTTTGGGGAACGATTGAGAACGAACCTTTCTTCTTTATGGTGGCGCACTGGCCTTCACGCCTTGGAGGAAAGGAAGCTTCGGAATTTAAACGTATCGCTGTAGGCGAACAGATGCGCTGCATTGCAGACTCTGTAATGAGAGCCAATCCTAACATGAAAGTGGTTATGATGGGCGACTTCAATGATGATCCGACCGACAAAAGTATAGCACAAGGGTTAGGAGCTAAATTCAAACTGAAAGATTTGAAGGAGGGCGACTTCTTCGCGCCTTATGCCGATATGCTCAAAGCAGGATACGGAACATTAGCTTATGGTGATGCATGGAATATATTTGATAATATTGTAGTATCCGAGAATTTAGCCAAAGGATCGACAGGAAAGCTGAAATTGCAGAAAGCTCCCGGATCTAAATTCTATGGAAATATCTTCAAGCAACTTTACATGGTGCAGAAAGAAGGACAATACAAAGGATATCCATTGCGCACATACGTAGGTAATAACTTCCAGGGAGGTTACAGTGACCACTTCCCCGTATATATCTATATAGGTAAATAAAAAAATAAGTTTATATGAAAATCAAAACAATCCTATTCATGGTATTATCTTTGATGTCTTTCACTGTTTTTGCACAAAACAATGGTGGAGTCAAAGGTAAAGTCGTTTCCCGTACGACACGTGCGGCCATAGACGGCGTAAAAGTGACATTAACCCCGGGAGATGTAACAACCAAGACTGATGCGTCGGGCAACTTCGTTATCGAGAACCTGGCAAAAGGAGAATACACGCTGTCTTTCGAAGCTGCAGAGTTCGAACCTTTAACTCTGGCTGTCCGTGTGGATAAGTTGATCAGAGATATCAACAACGTCATTTTGATCCCCGAAAACGTTGCTCCGACTATGGACGACGCCATCTTTGCCGAATTTGACACAGAAACACTGGAGGATGCGCAATCACTCCCCTCGTCTCTGTCCGCATCAAAAGACGTATTCAATAATATCGCTTCCTACAAATTCAGTGAAATGCGTTTCAATGTACGTGGTTATGACTCTCAATACTCAGACGTATATATGAATGGCATTCAGCTGAATGACGCGATGACAGGATATACTCCCTGGTCTTTGTGGAGTGGTTTGAATGATGCAACCCGTAATCAGGAGATCACATCTGCACTGAACATGGGGGATATGGGTCTTGGCGGTATCGCAGGTACAACAAATATCAATACCCGTCCTTCACAGATGCGCAAAGGTCTTCGTGCCAGCGTAGTTAACGGCAACTCCATGTACCGTTTCCGTGGTATGCTGACCTATGCATCCGGATTACAGGATAACGGCTGGTCTTATGCCTTCTCCGTATCAACCCGCCAGGGAGGAAACTCTTATGTAAACGGTGTGTATTACAATGCTTTCGGATATTTTGCCGCTGTAGAAAAGCAATTCAATTCGCAACACCGCTTGGCATTAAGCATCTTGGGTGCCCCCACAGAACGTGGTGCACAGCAAGCTTCTACTCAGGAAGTCTACGACTTAGTAGGCAACAACTACTACAATCCAAACTGGGGTTGGCTGAATGGAAAGCGTGTTAACGCACGTGTACGCAGCTATCATGAACCTATTACGATGTTGAATTATACATTTGACATCAATGACCGTTCGCAATTAAACGTGGCAACCTCTGTACGTTTCGGACAGAATGGTTACTCTGCACTGACTTGGTATGGTGGTCCCGACCCACGTCCTGACTATTACCGTTATTTACCCAGTTTCTATGACAATACTTACATCGGAGCGCAACTGTATGAAGCATGGATGGGAAACACTAATAACATCCGCCACATCAACTGGGACAATTTGTATCATATCAACCAAAGCCAGGAAGAGAACCCCGCCTATGGAGCCGGTCATCGTGCCATCAACATGATTGAAGAACGCCATGCCGATCAGATAGACTGGAATCTCTACACACAATTCTCTCATATCTTCCGTGACAATTCTAAAATTAACGGTGGATTGAACTTGCGTCGTAATCGTACAGAATACTATAGCGAAGTGAAAGATTTGCTGGGTGGTGATTACTGGGTAGACGTAGACAAGTTTGCCGAACGTGACATGGGTGGCATGAACCCGATCCTTTACCAGAACAACATGGAGTACTACGAGAAGTACGGTCATGCACAAGCTGTCAAGAAGGGGGATAAATACAGCTACGACTACTACGGAAATGTTATCAACGCACGCGCCTGGGCACAATATAGCAGAAACTTCGGCAACTTTGGAGCTAATCTGGGTGGAGAACTCGGACACACTACTCTGTGGCGTCATGGTATTTGGAAAAAAGGATTGTTCCTCGACAATTCTCAAGGAGACTCTAAGAAGCAGAATTACCTGACTTATAAACTGAAAGCCAACTTCAGCTATAAATTCTCTGCTGCTCATTCTATTGATGCTAACATTATCTACATGCAGGATGCTCCTTCCTTCCAAGCTTCATTTGTTTCTCCCCGTACACGTAACTCTGCGACTCCGGGCATTTCAAGTGAGAAAGTATTTGGTGTAGACGCCTCTTATAACTTGCGTTGGAGAGATATTAAAGCACGTATCTCCGGATACTATACGAAGTTTATGGATCAATCCAAAGTTCTCTCTTATTATGATGACGTAGAAGCTACCTTCTCCAACTTTGCAATGAGCGGTATCAACAAACGCCACTTCGGACTTGAAGCAGCTGCTTCTGTACCTATCTATGCAGGACTTTCTCTGAATGCAGCCATCAGCTGGGGACAATTCACTTATGACAATAATCCGGATTATGTACAGATTCAGGATAATAGTGGAGAAATCAAGAACCAAGGTAAAGTATACTGGAAGAACTTCCGTGTAGAAAGCACGCCGCAAACTGCACTAAACGTAGGCTTGTCTTACCGTGGACCTAAAAACATATTCGCGTCATTAGATATGAACTATTACGATAATATGTACTTATCTATGAGTCCGCTCTATCGCACAGATGCCGTACTGACACCGGGAATGACTGAAGAAGATATCGCAACGTTACGTAATCAGGAGAAATTCAACTCTGCTTACGTATTAAATGCAAGTGTTGGTAAAAACTGGTACATTAACCGTGCCTACACGCTTGGTTTCAGCTTGGAAGTAAAGAACCTGCTCAACAACCAGAATATCAAAACCGGCGGTTATGAACAAGTTCGTCTGCTGAAGAACAAAGATGAAAGTTATCAAACTTACCAACCGTTTGATTCGAAATATTTCTATATGTTCGGTACAACCTATTACATGAACATTTATTTCCGTTTCTAAGGACATCATAAGTAAAAAAGAACTGTTATGAACAAAATATTTAAATTATTTATGCTTGCGGTAGTAGTGCTCGGTTTCAGTAGCTGCTACAACGAATTTGAAGAGCCTGCTCCAGCCAAAGTCTGGACAAAAGAAGACTTCTCAAATAGCAAACTAATCTCCATCAAGGACTTTAAGCAACTTTTCTACGACAAATATGGAAATGGTGCAGCCAGTCTGGGGAAAACTCTGGAAATCACAGAAGACTATGTTATCAGCGGTAAAGTCATCTCAAGCGACAAGGCCGGTAATGTATACAAATCAGTATACATCTATGATGAATCATCCCAATCAGCCATTGAACTGAAATTGATGGTCAGCAACTATGTTTATTTTCACGTAGGACAGACTCTCTTTGTTAAAACCAAAGGGCTGGCTATCGGTAGCTATCGTTATATGTTAAGTGTAGGCGGAATGCCGACAGCAGAAGACATTTCCAAAGGTTATGCAAACCGTAATCTCGAGAATACCTTATTTGTAGATCAACATGTATTCAAAGGTGAACTCGGCAGTCTGACAGACGATGACATATTGGTTATCAATAAAGATAATTATAAAACAGCATTGAATGATGATGCATTAGGACGTTTGGTACGTTTCGAAGGATTGACTTACAAAGAAGGCACATACGACGGTGACAAGTATCCTCAATATCTGGAAACAACTTATCTGGGCGGTTCCACTACCGCAGTGTATGAGAACAAATATTATGCAGAAGAAGGATTGACACCGACCTATGCCTACAGTTACGACGGCAACCGATACTATGGTTCTTCCTTATTCGGCTTTGAGGATGCTACTTCTACTTCAAGCGGCAACTACATTGTACGTGTCAGCGGCTATTCCAACTTTGCGCTTCAGCCCCTGCCCAAGGCTGGCAGCGAAGGTAATATCACTGCTATTTATACCAAATACTCTTCTAAAAGTGGAGGATATATCAAATATCAGTTGTTGGTTAACAGCATGGACGATATTGATTTCTAAATAAATTCATTAAAAAAGGCATCTGAAAAACAGATGCCTTTTTTAATGAATCTTTTTTAAATAAAATGGAAGAACAGAAGCAGCACAAGATTTACCCCGATCACCGTCCCGAATCCTCCCAAAATCCAGGGACGCAACTTACTACCTTTCCCTGCAAAAAACAAAGCATAAAACATATTCACCAGAATATTACTGATAATAGCCTGCATACTGCAAGCCACAACAATCAGCACAGCTACGCTCCCTGTATTCTGCAGAAGGTTCAAGATAAAAGGAGTAATGTCGCTAAATCCGGATACGAAAGAAAGTAAATTCAATCCGCCTGTACCCGCATAAACCAAAGTATAGTGTGTCAGCACTGTAAACACAACGAAGAGAGTGGCAAAAATCAGAGCAACTTTAAATTCGAGCGGGTTACTGCTGTCCTCATCTTCCAGCTCATCGGTCACATCCTTGGAACGTCGATGACGGGAATGGATAAACCACGCAACAACGGCAGCCACCACAGACATAATCAAAAGATAAGGATAGATAGACGTAAATATCTCCCTGCTAAAGATCAAAATCAATATCATAAAACGCAGAAACATCATGCTGACAGCCAGCAGCATGGCAGCAACATATTCAGTTGCTTCCTGCTCAGAGGCTTTCCGGCTTTTACGGGCAAGTACTGAGATCGTAGCTGTGCTGCTGTATAATCCGCCAATAATACCGGAAACTAACGTTCCGGATTCATGGAATACATACCTCTTTAATAAATAAGAGAGATAGGAAATACCGGAAACGACAACCGTCGCCAGCCAAATAGAATAAGGAGTGAGATTAATATCCGGAATCAGGTTCTTATGCGGAAGCATCGGTAATATGATACCACTGATAGCCAAGAACTTTGCCAGCGTAATCATCTCATCGTTCTTCATCCGCTGGGCAAACTCCGTAAAGGTGTGTTTAAGCTCCGTCAATAAAAGCACCGTTACAATCACCATCACATAAAACCAAGAAGGTTGGGTAGACACAATAGGAGCTAGACAATAAGTAATCAGTGCAATAATAATGGTCGTTACACCAAAGACATGAAATTGAGACTGTTTGACGTAATAGTTCAAGCCCAGCAATAAACCGAGCACAGCTCCACCTCCCATAAACAGGCGCATATCTGTAGGGTCTAAGATATAAAGCAAGTAACCCAGTATACCAATAAAAGTAAAAGTGCGGTCGGTTCCGAAAAGAGTAGTTTCACCCTCACGCTTCAGACTGATTCGACGTTGCGAAAGTCCGATTAATAAAGAAAACAAGGTTACTAAAACAAAAGTAACCAATTCACGCGGCACATAGCTATACAACTGTTCCATACACTGCTCTCTTTTTTATATAAGAACAAATATACGGTTTATTTGTTAAGGCTCACCACGTTTTATACGGTTTTTTCATTAGCTGTGAGTTGTAGTAGCGTATGTCGCCCGTGACCTCCTCACCGATAAAGTCGGGTTTTACAAAAGCCTCATCTTCCGATGCCAGCTCTACTTCTGCCACAATAAGTCCTTCATTCTCGCCATAAAACTCATCGACTTCAAACACATGTTTGCCACTACGTACCAAATAACGGGTCTTGTCAATGATCCCCGGTTCGCAAAGCCTCATCAATTCTTCTGCTTCTGACAAGGGCAGCTCCTTTTCCCATTCATAACGACTGGTACCGGAAGTATTGGAAGCTCCCTTTATCGTCAGATACCCTTTATCATCCCGAATACGAACCCGGACAGTACGCCCGCGAGCACTACTGATATACCCCTGCACAATGCGACTTTGCGCAAAAGCCGAAGACTTGAATTCACCGATAACTAAAAATTTACGTTCTATTTCCTGTGCCATGGCACAAAGATAAATTAAAAATAAAACACGTGCATACGCATCAAGCATTTTAATGGAACTTTCACCGGAAAGGTCGACTTTCGCTTTACAGGCAACAACGGATGTACATTCCCCGAAATGCATTACAAAACAAAGAGTTCACCACAGATTACGCAGATTAACACAGATTGGATTTGATATTCATTCTATCAATAACCAAACAGTCTGGGTTGACCGTGTAATTTGTGGTGAACTTATCAGCCGAAAAAGGAAAATGCAATCAGCATAATCAATGCCAAAATAATTAATGAGACGAACACTATTTTGACCACCTTTTGGGCTTGTTCTTCTTCCTTTTTGGTAATCGCTACTTTTTTCTTCCCCTTACTCATAATAGTTAGCTTTTAAGTTCAACGCTAACAAAGTAAGAACAAATCTTTTAACTTTCCAAAAATAACACTTGCTAATTTTATTTTTTATGATTCTTGTGAAGAAAACTCCATCAGATAGGCTTTGATAAAGCCATCTATTTTGCCATCCATCACACCGTTCACATCCGAAGTCTGATAGTTGGTACGATGATCCTTCACGCGACGGTCGTCAAATACGTAGCTACGGATCTGTGAACCCCACTCGATCTTCTTCTTACCGGCTTCCACCTTCGCCTGTTCTGCCATACGGTGCTGCAATTCCTTATCATACAAAATGGAACGTAGTTGACGCATTGCATTCTCACGGTTCTTCGGCTGGTCACGGGTTTCGGTGTTTTCAATCAGGATTTCTTCTTCCTCGCCAGTATAAGGATCTTTGTATTGATAACGCAAACGGACACCGGATTCTACCTTATTTACATTCTGTCCACCGGCACCACCGCTTCGGAAGGTATCCCAAGAGATACGGGCAGGTTCAATGTTCACTTCAATACTGTCATCTACCAGCGGAGTAACGAACACGGAAGCAAAGGAAGTCATCCGTTTACCTTGTGCATTGTATGGAGAAACACGAACCAAGCGGTGCACACCGTTCTCGCCCTTCAAATAACCGTATGCAAAACCACCTTCAATATTGATAGTACAGGTTTTGATTCCGGCTTCGTCACCTTCCTGAAGGTTGGCAATGGTAGCTTTATAACCGTTCGTCTCGGCATAACGCAGATACATACGCATCAGCATGGAAGCCCAGTCCTGACTTTCCGTACCACCGGCACCTGAATTGATTTTCAACACACAATCCATCTGGTCGGCTTCGTCACGAAGCATATTCT
>OFFH01001478.1_pt1 | contig 11955 bp, 10 predicted proteins | sample 1521341 | NCBI WGS metagenome assembly OFFH01 (sample SAMEA3504108, study PRJEB24116) | mouse gut metagenome | biome: mouse gut; feature: mouse-associated habitat; material: faeces | place: Denmark | collected 2011 | reverse complement strand
AAGGATTTTGTAATACCCCTCTTTTGAATAAGAGGGGTACTTTTTTCCTTAAATGTAATAGTTTTTTGAATTATAGATCAGCGGCTTTCTGTGTAAGTGGGAACCGCCTGTTTTTTCCGGTGCAGGTACCGTGCCAGATACACGAAGGGCGTGTCCGCAATGCTTGTGGCCACAAAAATAATATAGCTGGCGACAGCAATGGAAACCAGTGTCTTTGTGTCATAGGTGCCCCAAAATGCGCCCCATGTGAACAGGACTGTGTTTAGAAGCTGGGATACCAGAGTGGAGCCATTGTTCCGGAGCCACAGGAATTTCTTGGAGTCCCCGAACCTGTTTCTGGTGAACGCCCACCATTTATGATAGGCCCACACATCGAAAAGCTGGACAATGACGTATACAATAATGCCTACCGCCATTAAGCGGGGGGTATTGGAGAAGACTGTGCGGATGGCCGGGGTTGCAAAATCACTTTCATTCGGCACATACAGCATCCAGGACTGGCTTAAGAAAATGAAAATGACTGAAGTGGCAATCCCAAGGTAAACCGCAGTCTGGGCGGCTTTTTTCCCATAAAGCTCGCTCAAAATGTCCGTTACCAGAAAAGTTGAGGCAAACAGGATATTGCCCAGCGTCATTTCCATGCCGAAAGCAGTTACCATAATCAAAACTTCAATATTTGCCGCAATGGTAGCCAGCACAGTCCACAAATACAGCCCCTGCTCCCGAAACAGCCAGAATAGGAATACGACTGTGGAAAAAGTAAGGACTAAGGATACCAGTAAAAGAATTTCATTCTGCATGTTCTACAACGCCTCCTACGCCGAAAGCAGTATTTTCCATTAAAATATCTACCCGGCTGTTTTCTATGTATTTTGGATAAAGTTCCTTGGTGAAACTTGCAATGACACGGGAGTCTGGCTTGATGGGCTTTTTGTTTTCCTGCATAATGTTGATGCAGACCCGCTCAAAATAGGCGAGACCGGTTTGGATGTCCCTGTCCATGCTTTCCGCAGTCTGGCCGGGGATACCCTGCAGCAGGCAGACCTCGTCAAAATATTCCGCCAGTTCCTCCGGGGAACGGGCGTCAATGCCCTTATCCAGATAGCTTTCCCGGAATAGGGCATCGAAGGTTTCCACGCCGGTTTTCACCTTCAGTTCAATCCCATGGGCCGCAAAACGCTTGCGGAATGGGGGAATTGCATCCCTGTGCCTCCAGTGGCACTCAAAATGTACCTGGGTGATATGGCAGTTTTTGCAGACTGTTTCAATCAGGGCAAGGGTTTCCTCATCCAAGTCCACAAAGCTGCCGGAATTAATCACCTCAAGCTTATGGTGGATGCCAGTGACTTTTTCAAGCTGTTCCCGGTTCAGGGCAAAATTTGCGCTGCTGTCCGGGGAAAAATCAAGATGGTAGTCGCAGAAGCGGCACCGCCTCCAAGAACAGCCAAGGCCCCGCAGCATTACGATTTCACGGGGATTTTTTTCATTGATGACCGCATAGCGGTTTGGGTTAAAATCTTCCATGGCGCTTCCTTTCTGTGCAGTTAAAAATATGCACAATGAATCTCACTGTTTATCAGTTCCGGCTGCAAGAACAAAGCGGGCAAGCCCACATCATTTCAGGTAATACGGTTTTTCCTATGAAAATCGGGCAGGGATGATTTTATTTCTGCGCATTAAAAAAGCACGCAGAACGTGCCCATACAGAAAAACGGTTTTTTCCGGCACAGAGAGCATGTGCAGAATCCTTCCGTTTTTAAATCCCTAGTTTTGTTTAAAGACAGGATGGTCACGAACTGTCTTATGCAATTTTGTCTTGCCATACCAAGCAGATTGCCTGCTCGCCCCACATTGTACCACATTGGAAATGCATTTGCAAGTACTTATGAAGCTGAAGTTGTGGGTATCTATCAGGTGAACCAGCCAATGGCCCCTTATATGTTTGGAGATACTTACCGGTATGAAGGGGAAGATATCCTTACGAAAAGTCTGAATGCTCACAGAAAGAATCATGTATCCCTGGTTTTTCAGGAATATAATCTGATTGATTATCTGACTGCGGTAGAAAATGTAAGATTGGGAGGAACAGACCGGCCGGTGGAACAGGATGACATCGGAAGGATTATGTGATAGAATATTTATGAATCCAAAGGGGACGGACATGAAACAGGGAGTTATTGTACGGCAGGCAAAGACCGGACCGGTGTGGTATCAGCGATTAATTTCAAACGAGATGCTTATGTGTATGCAGAAGTTGAGGAGACACTGAAAAGGCTTTCTGACCGGGGGATATTACTGGGAACTTTATCTGATGTTGCATATGGCATGGATAATGTGTATGCTTTGGAGGATATCAGTGCGGTAATAAAGTATATAGATTATCCGTTTACTTCCAATGATGTGGGTTATCGTAAACCTTGTGCGGAAGGACTGAAGCTCCTGGCAGAAAAAATGCAGATCAGCGCTGCGGAAATGGTATTTGTCGGTGACGGGGAAAAGGATATTATGTGTGCCATGAATGCGGGTGTATATTCTGTTTTGATAAATAGAAGTGACAATGTTAAAAATTATGGACAAGATAAAGAGATCAGCTCGCTGGACGAATTATTGACTATGATTTAACGGCTTTTCAAATGCAGAATATGGTGTTCAAGGGAGAAAGACGTTTTTTCCGTTTTTCATAACCGGGCAGGGAAGATTCGGCTTTCCTGCCCGGTTGTAAAAATACTTAACGTTTTTCCACGTTGATGATGCGCTGCGCCCAGCCCTTGTAAAATGATTCCTCATGGGAAACAAGTAATACCGTTCCGGAAAAATCCGCAAGCGCTGACCGCAAGGCCTCTTTTGCCTGAACATCCAAATGGTTTGTGGGCTCATCCATGATTAAAAAATTACATGGCCTGAGTGTCAGCAGACACATTTTCACTTTTGCCTGTTCGCCGCCGCTTAATGTGGCAACCGCCTGCATTGCATGTTTGGCTGAAATTCCGCATCTGGCAAGGTGCCTGCGGATCTCTTTCACAACCAGGTCCGGGTAACAGCCGGAAATAATGTCAATGGGTGTTTTTTCCTTATTTTCCCATGATAAATCCTGTGCAAAGTAACACATCCTGACCTGGTCTGAAAATTGGTAAAAGCCGCACATGGAAGGAATTTCTCCCACTAAGGTTTTTAATAATGTTGATTTACCGATGCCGTTAAAGCCGGTAATGACTGCTTTCTGCCCGCCTTTTATGCAGAAATCAATGCCGGATAAAACGGGATAGTGATAACCCACCGACAATTGCTTTACTGTCAAATGTTCCGTATTTGTCAAAGGCATCTCTGGAAAATGAAAAGAAGGCCTGATTTCTTTCTGGTCCAGCGCTTCCATTTTTTCCATACGGTCCAGCTGTTTTTGACGGCCTCTTGCCATTCTGGATTTTCGTCCAGCAATATTTTTTCTAATAAATTCTTCTGTCTTTTTAATCTCTTTTTGTTGAGCCGCATATTGCCGTACATAATCCTCTCGTAAGAGTGTTTTCTTTTTTACATATTCGGTATATGTACCGAAATATTTTGTGATTGTATGGTTGTCTATGTCGCAAATTCGATTTGCAATCCTATCCAAAAATTCATAATCATGTGATACAACCATAAAGGCATTTTCCAGATTTGACAAATAATCGGAGAGCCATGAAATATGTTCTTTGTCCAAAAAATTTGTAGGCTCATCCAACAATAAAACATCTGGTTTTTCCAGCAATAATTTTGCCAGAATCACCTTTGCCCTCTGTCCCCCGCTCATTTGCGCAATGGGGCGGTCAAACCCAATCGCAATCAGCCCCAGTCCGCTGGCCACCTGCTCAATACGTGTGTCTAAGGAATAAAAATCCTGTATTTCAAGTGTCTCCTGAAGCCGGGCTGCCTGACTCAAATATTCTGATTTTCCGGCTGCAATCATTTCATACAGAGCGGTCAGCCTGCTTTCGGTAAGATATAATTTTGAAAACGCTGACTTTAAAAAATCCCTCATTGTGAGGTCAGGGTCAATTTCAGCGTACTGGTCTAAATATCCGGTCACAATATTTGTCTGCCAGATAATCTGCCCCTTGTCCGGCATAATTTGTTGTGTGCATATTTTTATCAATGTACTTTTTCCCGTTCCGTTTTGTCCGACAATTCCCATGTGTTCGCCTTTATTCAAAGTCAGTTCCGCATTTTTGTAAAGGTGATTGTCTCCGAACGCATGTGTCAGGCCGTGAATTTCTAATAAGCTCATGTCAGTAAATATCCTTTCTATTTTTTCAATGATGAAACACAAAAAGGCAGAAGACAAATATACATCACTGTATCTGCCTTCTGCCTTTCAATCCCCATGGGAGTCATATAAGCAAAAGGCTACGGACAAAACATTGTCCATAGCCTTTTAAACGAAAATTTGCATACGGAAAACAGACAATAGCTGTCAAATACAGTTATTGCCTTGTTTTCCGATGAAATCCAATGCGTTGTTTACACGCTATACTCTGCACAATGTTTCATCGGTATGGATTGTACAGAGCTGCTTATTCTTGTAAGCGGACTTGCTGCATTAAGGTTCATGGTAATTCTCCTCTTTGGAATGATACGATTATAAACCAGTCATGATGTGGAGGGTCATTCGGCCTTTTTATGCCGAATAATGGAATGATCTTATCATGCTTTCAGACCAGTCATGATACGGCTGTCCATTTGGCCACTTCATGCTATGAATATAGGCTCATTTTATCATATCAGGTCCGGTGTGTCAAATTTCCTTTTAAGGGCGTGAAGAAAAGCCGGGATAAGCGCAGGGAAAGCCGCAGCCGACAGATCCGGAGCGGGAAACATACCGGAGGAAAGAAAAGTTGCCTGTTTGGAAATAGATAGAGGCCTGCGGGGCTTGATTTTATTGTCATCTTGTTTTAGAATAGTAGTATCATGACTAAAAATCAGTGAAGAGCGGACAAGGAGGAGGCTGGTGCTATGCAGAAGCGTATTTTGGTGGTGGACGATGACACGATGAATCTAAGGAGAACGAGTTTGATTCTGGAGAAGCATTATGAAGTGATACTGGCGAAGTCAGGAGAGGAGGCCCTTCAGAAAATAAAAGAGGGTGGGGTTGACCTGGTTCTGCTGGATATCGCGATGCCGGGGATGAACGGAATTGAGACATTTGAGCACATAAAAGAGTATCAGGTGGAGATTCCGGTGATTTTTCTGACTGCATCGGGACATGAGGACAATGTAATGACCGCAATCAGGCTTGGGGCAGTCAATTACCTGAAAAAACCATTTATGCCGAAAAGTTTGCTGGAGCGGGTTGCAAAGGAGCTTGAGAAGGGATGAGGAGGGAAGAACAGACAAGTATTCATCTGTTAATGGCGGGCACGGTAACCATGTTCAGTGTGGTGCTCAGCCTGATTATAGTGGGGATATCATGGGAGTTGTGGATGGTTCCCCTGTTGGCAGTCGGTTGTCTCGTGGTTTGGTGGCTGCATATCGGAAGGATTGGCTCGGACATATTGTATGAAAATATATGTACCGGGATGGTGCTGACGGAATTCTTTTTCTTCGGGGTACATGAGAGCAGTCTTTTCGACATTCCCCTTGTAGCCTGTGTTCTGCTTCTTATGCTTTCACTGCTGGACAGAAAGCGGCTGTTGTATATGACAGCCGCTTTGTATGTGCTTCTGCTGGGGTATCATTTTGTGATTTTGCACACGTTTGCCAGATACGGGGAGACAAGGGATGTACTGCGCATTATTCTGGGGGCATCGGTAGTGGCATGTGCGGTGATCGTGGCGAGATACAGGATCAACAGAAGGCGCCGGGAACAGTATAAATATTTCAGCATGCAGGGGCAGCTGGAGACGGCGGTGCAGCAGAATGCCGATTTCCTGTCAAATGTATCCCACGAACTCCGTACCCCCATCAATATGGTTATCGGAATCAGCGAGGTGGCCATGGGGAAGGATGTGCCACCGGAAATCCGGGCCGATATGCAGTCCATAAAGCTGGCGGGCAAGCGTCTTTCGGGACAGATCAATAATATACTGGATTATACGGAGATCGTGGAAGGGACCTTGTCCGCGGCAAAGGAACCCTATATGATCACTTCGGTTCTCAATGACGTGATTACCATGACAGCACTGCAGAACAGCAGTAATCATTTGGAGACAGTGTTTGACATAGATCCCAGAATACCATCGGTTCTGATTGGGGATGCGGAAAAAGTGTCCCATGTGCTTAAAATTCTGGTGGATAATTCTCTTAAGTTTACGGAGGAAGGCGGTATTGACGTCCGCATCGGATTCCGCAGGGAGAGTTATGGGATCAACCTGGTTATTGATGTGTATGACACCGGCATAGGCATGAATTCCTCCCAGATTGCGCAGATGCTGGAAGACTTTTACCAGGCCGATTCCGGCAGCCGCCGCTATGTGGGGGGACTTGGGCTGGGGCTTCCCATTGCGCGGGGACTGCTTCATGCCATGGGAGGATTCATCCATTTTGACAGCAAGGAACAGGAAGGCCTTCACGTACATATCACCATTCCCCAGGGCGTGGGAGACGAAACGCCGGGCATAGTGGTGCAGAACGCGTCACAGCTGTGTATTGCATGCTATTTCCGGCCCGAGAGATACAGCCGGGATGAGGTCAGGAGGTATTATGACGATATGATCCTCCATCTGGTGGAAGGACTTGGCATAGAGGGGTATCAGGCCCATAATTTCGAAGGACTGCGCAAACTCCAGCGGGATCACAAGCTGACCCATTTATTTATCGCACAGACGGAATATATGGGTAATCCCCCGCATTATGAGGAACTGGCCGAAACCATGCCGGTTGCGGTGATTGCGGAGAAAGATTTTGTCCTGGACGAGGACAGTAAGCTGCTGGTGCTGCGAAAACCGTTTTTTGCGCTTTCTATTGTAAATTTGTTAAGCGGGCAGTCAAAAGGCAATGACTTTGAGGAAAACCAGGGAAATGGAAGAAGGCCGTTTACCTGTGAGGGCGTCCGTGTTCTGGCCGTGGATGACGAAGAGATGAATCTTATGGTTGCAAAGGGTGTTCTGGGCAGTTACGGCATACAGGTGGATACCTGCCTCAGCGGAAAGGCGGCCGTGGAACGGTGTACCCAGAACGAATATGACATCATTTTCCTGGATCATATGATGCCGGGATTTGACGGTGTGGAGACGCTGCGGCGGATCCGGGAGCTGAACAACGGAATGTTCAAAGACTTACCGGTAATTGCCCTGACTGCGAATACCATAAGCGGCGCCAGGGAAATGTTCCGCAACGAGGGATTCACGGAATTTATTCCCAAACCCATTGAGCGGTCCGTGCTGGAGAGAGTGCTGCGCAGGGTGTTGCCGGACCGCTGTATAGAGCATGACGCAGTGTCTTTTGTTCCGGACAATGAGCCGGCCGGAAACGGAAGCGCAGAAACTCCGGATGCTGCGGAAAACGGACAGGAGACGGCAGCCGGCTTTGCGGGTACGGAAGAGCCGCTGCAGGAAGAGTCCCTGCAGGAAGAAACTTCAAAGTCCTATGGCAGTCTTGTGCGGGCCGGCATTAATGTGGGGCTGGGAATGGAATATTGCAGCGGTGAGGAAGAGTTTTATATGGAAATGCTGCGAATGTTCCATGACCAGGCTGAGGAAAAGAGGGAAGAGATCATCGCCCTCTTTGAGGCGGAAAACTGGACGGATTATGCGATTAAGGTTCATGCGCTGAAGAGTACCGCACTGACCATCGGTGCGGAAGCGCTTTCCGGTCAGGCAAAAGAACTGGAGCTGGCAGGCAAGGAGAAAAAGGTGGAGTTTATCCGGAAAAATCATCCCCTGCTGTTGCAGAAATATGAGGAAATCTGTGAGAGCATTGCAAAAAATTTATCCTGATGAAACTGTGTGTATCAGAGGGGAAACACCCGAAATATACCTGAAGTGAGACATTTTTATCCGGAGCTGAGTCGCGGCATGGAGGTTATTGTGTTTAAAAAATGGCTTGATATCATATTTGACTATAAAATCAGTCTGAGGGAACGTGTGTTCCGACTGGTTACAGGCATCAGCATGATTGCCCTGATATTTATTCTGATTCTGGGCAGATATACGGCAAACTGGTTCCTGCTGGCTGGCAGCCTTGTGTATATGTATATGGTTGCAAAGATCAGTATTCAAAAGGGATGTATCAATGCGGGGGCAACCGCCACGGTGGTGCTGCTTCTGCTGCTGTTCCCGGTGGTTTTTTTCACGGGAGGAGGGATTTACGGAGGCGTGCCGGAATGGTTCGTGCTCTGCTTTATTTACATCAGTATTACCCTGGAGGGCAGGAGGAAGCCGGTATTTTTCCTGCTGTGTTCTGCGGAAACACTTCTCTGTTATTATATTGCGTACAACTACCCGGAACTGGTTATGGAAAATACCACGGCACAGGCTTATTTTGATTCTGCCCGGTCTGTCATACTGGCCGGGGCCCTGACCAGTGTCCTGCTTTTGTTTCAAAATCATTTGTATGAAGAGGAAAACAAACTCACCATACAGCAGAAAAAAGAGATCGAGGAGCTGAACCAGGCAGAAAATCACTTTTTTTCCAGTATGAGCCATGAGATCCGCACACCCATCAATACCATTATCGGATTGAACGAGATGATACTGCGGGCGGACATTTCGGGGGAAGTGGCAGAGAACGCCAGGAATATTCAGGGAGCCAGTAAAATGCTGCTCACGCTGATCAATGATATCCTGGATTTGTCCAAAATCAAGTCCGGAAAAATGGAGATTATCAATCAGACGAACCGGACGCTTCTTCTGGACGTCATCAATCCACAGCAGCTGGATCTGCTCACGCTGGTGGGAGATGTGAAGGGACTTGACAGCCTGGATGACGATAAGATGAAGGAGATCAATCAGTATCTGGAATGCCGCAGTTATGAGGAGGTGGAGCGCAAGTTCGCGCCGGTGGTTTATTCTTTTTTCGATGCGGCTTCACAGTCCGTGAAGTACACGCTGGAGAAGCCGGAGACGATTCCGGAAGCTATGCTGACGCCGATACCTGTCAATGAGTCGGAGAATTTTCAGCAGGCGATTCTGTCGGTGATGCGCTCGAGGAAAGCGCAGGGGCTGATGAATGTGGAGTTCAGCTTCGAGAAAGTCCTGGAGATGATTTCTCCGAAGAAGGTGATGGAGGATATCCGGCAGGTCCGCAAGGAGATTCAGTACAACTATAAGAAGTTTTCGGAGCTGGAAGAGGGGGATCCGCAGAAGCTGGATATGGGCGATAAGCTGAATCTCCTGTTTGAGGATGCCAGTAGAAATTATAATAATGTAATGGCAATGCTTCCGCTTGCGATTGAGGATATCAAGACGAGACTGCTTCTGGGAGCCGGGGAGCAGCAGGGCGGCAAAGCGGCGGTGGTTCCCGGGATTCTCTCTCTGGGGGAGAGCGGGGAGCTGAAGGTACTGGAGGCGCCGAAGACGGATACGACGGCGCTGGCCACGCTGGATGACAATGTCAATACAGGCCTGATGGAGGTGATCCGGGAGGACTATCAGGCGGTTAACGATAACCCGAATGATTACGTGCAGAATCTGGTGGTGAGAACATTCTGTCCGCTGGCGTCGACGCAACAGTCGTCGATTGATGTGGAGACAGAGGTGGCAAACTACAACAGCTATCTGGAGTTTTACCGGACTTCAAAGGATAATTTTATCAAGGTGGTGAAGCCTCTGCTCGAACGGCTTCTGGGGATCCGGATGTTCTTTGAGCAGTACCAGACAAAGTCGAAAGGGATGAAACCGACGCTGCTGATCGCCAATATTTCTCCGGAGATGCTGGCGAAGAGCGCAAATTTGCCGCGGCTTATTACTTATCTGAACACGACAAACAGCAAGAATAATTTTAAGGAAACGATCTGGTATGCGATTTATCCCAATGTCGCCTGGAGCCAGAATGTGACGAATAAGATACAGCGGGAGCGCTTTAAGGGCAATGTAAAGAAGGTCAGTACGGATGTCTACAGCATGGAGGCGCTGGCCACGCTGCTGGATGTGCTGAAAGATTACAGGGTTGAGACATTTTTCTCGTTTGAGAACCGCGAGGAGACGACGTTTAATGCGATTGCGGCGGAGGGTATTGAGAAGATTATTGACAAATGTGCGCCGCTGTCGGGTAAGCCGTTCAGTGAGTTTGCTATTCCGGTGCTGCCCAACTTTACCGTGATCCCGAAGAACAAGTCGGGGGTTACGCTGGACAGCAGAATGAAGGTTTCGGACAGGGGCGCCGAGCTTTCCGATGCGAAGGAAGATGTGATGAGGCTCTGGATTGAGGGCGTGTATATCGGAGGCGCATATGTGGCGGCGGGATTCCGCGCAGCCTGCCAGTGTCCGGAGTTCCTGAAAGACCATTTTACAAGGGCCAGGGCGCTTACTTATCTGGAGCTGCCCGGTGTGCGCTTTGACATTGAGGCGGGCAATAATTCCCTCCTGGCGTACACGACCATGCCGAAGGAGATTACCGGTTTTACAAATAATATCAAGGCACAGATTAACCAGAAGAATTTTGGCTGGGTGTTTGCGTCGGAGAATGCGTCGCTGGGCGGTGAGAATATTACCAATATTACCGTGTACAAGGCGCGCAACCTGCTCTACGATCCGGATAATTCCTCGTACGAGCCGGTTTACAAGACACAGGTGACGACTTACATTGAGCGGATTCTGCGCTATGTCACGAGCGATTTCAAAGAAGATAACATTAAGAATTTCTTTTCCAATAACCCGCAGAGCCAGAAGAGCCGGTGGCTTGCGAAAAAAGACTGCATCAACGCGATTATCACGGAGGGTGACAGTATTGAATACAGCATCGATGATGCAAGCGGCGTGTGTGAGCTGACGATATCCTTTAATGGCAGTCCAAGGAATCTGGAGGTTCAGATTAACCGTTTGACTTCAAGATAAACCATGTAATGTAGCACAGATCAATTCAGAATGGAGGAAATGGGTATGGGTTTCAGATTGACGATTGACGGTTCCGGTCCGGTGAGCCTGAGTGAGAGATGTATCACGAATGTCGAGTTCCGGTCCGAGATACCGGAAGATTCCAATGCAAGAGCGACGGATAACGGTGCAGCCATGAAGATATGGGGAAGGATGCTGTTTTCCCTTGGCGCGGAGGCGGAGGATTCGACCCTGAATCTTGCAAAATGGAGCGTGATATCGAGTGACTCTGCGGACTGCTACCGCAAAGTTCAGGTGGATGTTGTCGCTGCGGGCCAGGTTGTGCGCCAGTTTACGCTGCCGAATGCGTTCGTGATGGAGTACAGTGAGGAGCAGGATGACGAGACGGGCGTGGGCACGTTCTATCTGCATGTGAAGCAGAAGAAGGACCTGACCGATCAGACAACCATTGAAGGCGGATTCAGCCAGTAAAGGGAGGTATGGCAGATGGCATTAATTGTAAAAGTGGATGGACAGGAAAGTTTTGAAGTTGCGAAGGAATGTGTGAAGAGAGTGAAATTCCAGACGGAAATTCCGCTCAATTCCAACGCGAGGACGAAGGACGTCGGATGTGCGCTGGAGATCGAAGGCAAGATTCTGGTTGCGACAGACGGGGATCCGTTTGACAGCACAAGGCAGCTTGGCCTGTGGTCGATGGTTCCGGCAGAGGACGCGACGGCTTACCGTCAGGTGACCGTGGAGATCACGGAGGGCGGACTTGTGGAGCGCAAATATACATTTCCGCGCGCGTTCGTGGTGGATTACCGCGAGGTTTACGGGGATACGGACGGAATCGGAATTTTTAAAATTCTGATCAAACAGAAGAAGGACAAGCTGGAGCTTGTCACAGTGGAAGGCGGATACGGTGCCTGATTCCAGGCAGTCCGTAAGAGAAGGCACGTCTGTGAAGACGTGCCTTTTTGGAAAACTGCCAGCTTTCCGGAGACTTTTG
>OFFH01001477.1_pt1 | contig 11963 bp, 8 predicted proteins | sample 1521341 | NCBI WGS metagenome assembly OFFH01 (sample SAMEA3504108, study PRJEB24116) | mouse gut metagenome | biome: mouse gut; feature: mouse-associated habitat; material: faeces | place: Denmark | collected 2011 | reverse complement strand
CCACTACGACGCTGGGTTCACCCTCCGCACCTACACCCACGCCACCCGCCAGAAGCAGGACGAGGCCGCCCGGACCATGGGCGGCTTTATGACGCAGGTAATGTAAAAACAGGAGCAGAGTAAGGCAAGAGCGCCGGATTTTATCTCCGGCGCTCTTGCGTCATTTCCACACTTTTCCTCGTGTGGGTCAAATTGTGGGTCGGGCGGCTGCCCACGTTTTGACCCACAATGATTTTTAACTTTTGAGCGCAAAACACTCCAAAATCCTACAGTTTCGTAGCGCCTTTGGGGCTAGAGAGGTGACTCGAACACCTGGCCGCTGGTGATCCGCAAAGCAATACGAAAATTATTTACAGTGTGCCTTGGGATATGCGCAAAAGTTCATGCTCCATTTCGGTTGTTTCTATACGGGGAGGAAGTTTTTGCAGACAGGAGAGGCACCAACGGCAGTGTTCTTCCTCGGGGGCGGGCCAAAATGCCTCCAATTCGCCGCAGCTTTGCCGGCGCTCCTTCATGAGCTGACGGATTTTCCACGACATAAACAGAGTAATGCCCTTCCACCAGGGGGAACCGATCGTCTCACAGAGCGTTAAAGCCTCCGTCAATTTTTCGGCCGCTTTGGAGTAGTTCTGTTCCTGCGCATCATAGAGCGCCAGATAAGATAACGCAATCGGATACTCGCTGTATTCATGGGAGTCGGTATAGATTTCCACCGCATAGCGGAACAGCTGACGGGCTTCTAAGACCTGCCCATTCTGGTATGCAGCAACTCCGTAATTCGTATAGATCACCGCGGCGCCCGGGTAATAGCCGCGGCTCCGGTTATATGAAATGGCCTGATCGTAGTAGTGAAAGGCGGAGCAGTAGTCGCCCTCCAGGCGGTAGCTCTCAGCCATGTAGTTGTAGACTCCGGCAATATTGATGGCATATTTGCCGTTCCGGTTGGAGTCCAGCGCCAGGAAGGTCTGGATGGAGCGGTGCAAAAGTGCCCTGGCCTCCTCATAGCGCCCCTCCATCACACACAGCAGACCGGACAGACGCAGATAGATGCCGTATTCTCCGGAATGCTCCTTTCCCCACAGCAGATTCTTAACAATATCAAGGTGTTCCTCCATCACCTGAGTGCAGAAGGTCTGTATTCCATAGTAGATGAACTGGAGATGGGCCTGAACTGACAGATACCAGTCTCCGCTCTCCCAGCAGTGCTCCAGAAGGCGTTGAAGAATCTCCAGACCTCTGGAATAAAGCCCGTCATGGATACAATAGCGCCCCTCTGTGTGGAGGAGAATCATTTCCAGACGCTTCAATTCCGGCCGGAACTCCCCGAAAGTGGTATGCCGGAGAGAATTCAGTTCCGTCTCCAATGTCTGGAAATAGGCGGTCAGTCCCTCGTGTCCCTGGGCTTCGGAGTCCGGGTCGGCAGTCAAGGTTGGGAGCAGCTCATAGCAAAGCCCGGCATAGGCGTTCAAAGCCAAAACCTGATATTGGAAGGTCTTAAACCGGTCGCCTCCCAAAGCGTAGTGATGCCGCAGCAGGTCATAGGGGGGCGTCTTGCTGTCTTTCAGCCCTTCCTCCAGATATTGCGCTACCCGCAGATGGAGGATGCGCCGCCCGGACTCAGACTGGCGCTGAGATACAATATCCTTGATCCGCTCATGGGCAAAGGCATATTCCAGGGTCCCGTTTTTGGAGGACTCTGCCAGCAGCTTTTTCTGGGTCAGCTGATGACAGAGATAGGTCAAAGAGAGGGTATCCTTGCGGAGGATGGATACCAATGCGTCAAACGAGACACAGCCTGCAAAGACGGCAATCAGGTCCAGGAGCTGCCGTTCGTCGGCGGACAGGACGGAGAGACGGTAGCCGATGATGTCCTCCGGCGTCCGGGGGAGCTCAGACGGCGCCTGCCCGTCCCGCAGGGAGTCCAGGATCTGAACCAGCAGGAGAGCATTTCCGCCGGTATTTTGAAAAATTTGCTCTGTCAGCGCTTCCTCAGGCTGCTGCTGAGCATAGCGGGCCAGAAAACGTCTGGTTTCTTCCCGGGTAAAGCTTTGAAGGGTGCACTTTTCCAGCACGTTGTCCCGCTGTCCCGCCTCCACAAACTTCTTGATGTGGGGCGGAAGGATGTCTCTGCTGGTGCAGATGACCCCGATATCCAGTTCATGGAGACGCCGCAGAAAGAGAGACATCAGCTCTGTGCTGGCGCTGTCCATCCAATGAATATCCTCGAAAATCAGAAGAATTGGGGTCTGCTTTGCGATAATGGAGAAAATTGCCAGCAGGCTGCGCTGTATCACGTGATAGCCGGCTTGGAGCGGGTAGTCCTGATCCGAGACGGCCAATCCCGTCTCCAGGTCAGGGGCCAGGCAGGGAAAGAGAGACGCCGCAGTTTTGATATAAACTTCCGGAATCAAAATATGGCGCAGCTCCAGTTCCGCAGTCAAAGCCAGCATAATGGAGTTCCACGGGGACAGGAAGCCGTTGGTCTCCGTCTGATAACAGAAGCTGCGGCAGATCAGCCAATCGGAAAAGTCGTAGTGCTCCAGGGCATAGTCCAGCAGGTAGGTCTTCCCCACGCCCGCCTCACCCTGGAGTAAAACACAGGGCCGCCGTCTCTCCTTGGAGGTTCCCAGCGCCAGCAGCCTGCGCAGCGCCTGCCCCTTTCCAAGCAGCAAAGTGTCGGAATCCTCCTCCAAACGATAGGTAGAGGCATTCCATTGATCCACAATTCGATAGTAGAGGGTGGTTGTCTCCTTCAGCGGTGAAATGCCGAACTCTGCGGAGAGGTTTTTACACAGCTCATGGTACAGACCGATGGCCTTGCGGAACCGCTGCTGGGCGCAGTAGATTCGCATCAGCAGGACCACCGCCCCCTCCTCCAGGGGATCCTGCTCCACATAGGCCTGGCAGCGCTGGGCCGCCTGCTCCAAGTCGCCCCGCTGAAAAGCGCTCCGCCCCATGTCCAGCAGGCTTTTGAGATACCGGTTCATGAGCGAGACGCGCTCCTGGGTCAGCCAGTCCTCGAAGGGCTGTGCTTTGGGGACGGTAAAATCCTTCAGGAATTCTCCGCCATACCTGTCCGGATCCCCGCTTTTTAAAAATTCCAGCACGTCGCAGTCCAATTCCAGCGCCGGATTCAGCTCCAACATGCTGCGCTGTCCGCCCAGAAAGGGGTCCCAGCCCAGTTCCTTCCGGATGGAGTAGATGGCGTGGCGCAGATTTTTCAGCGCGGTCTGGGCATTAACATCCGGCCACAGCAGCTCCACAGCCTGCGTTCGGGATACCTTTCCGTTGTAAATCAGATAGTACAGCAGGGCATCCGCCTTTTTATAGGGCAGTTCCAGCTTTTGCCCGTTTGCGAGAATCATGGGAGCGCCAAAAAGTTTTGCTTTCATACCCTCCATAGTTACCTCCATCCGGCAAAACCACTTCCTTCATTACACTTTCATTTTAATACAAATACGGTGGATATCGCAACTGTTATCTGGTATTTTTAAAAATTTTGACAGGGCCGCCACTTTGGGCGGCCCTGCCAGGGGGGAGAAGGGGTTATCGTACAGATTTCTCTTTGGCTTCAGCGGAAGCGTCTTTTTCGTGATAGCCGCCCAACAGCTTGAAACAGCTGATTGCCATTGCCGCCACCACAAAGAGCAGGGGGAAGGCGCAGGTGATGGCCAACAGCTTGGTGGCGTTGATGCCGGAGGTGTTGCCGGTGATGCCGGCCACCAGGATGTTGACAAAGGCCAGCGCCGCCATGACCACGCCCCAGAAGATCTTGATTTTGGCGGGGGGCTCCTCAGAGGCCACATCTTCGCCGGTGAGGGTGATGGAGGCCACGGTGGTGGTCATGGACTCACACAGGGTCACCACCGACAGGAAAGCGGTAATCATAAAGACAACGGACAGAATCTTGCTCAGGGGCAGGTTGTTGAAGAAAGCGAAGACCGCCGCTTCGGTGCCCAAGCTGGCCATGGACTCGTAGATACCGGCGCCGCCGGCCTCCATATAGATGGCGGCTCCGCCGAAGATGGCGAACCACAGCATACCGAACAGACCGGGCAGGACAAAGTTGAACAGGGAGAACTCCTTCAAGGTGCGGCCCTGGGCGATCTTGGCCAGGAACATGCCGGTGAGGGGGGTGTAGGCAATCATAAAGGACCAGTAGTTGATGGTCCACCAAGTGGGCCACATGGCGGTCTCCGCGCCGTCGGCCATGACGCCCAGGTAGGTGTTCTGCACGATCCAGTTCTGGGCGAAGAAGCCCATGGATTCAGTGCCCATGGCTAAAATCTCCTTGGTCTGGGCACAGAAGAATACATAGACCAGAAGGAGCATGTAAATTTTCGCGTTTTTGTCCGAAAGCCAGCGCACGCCGTTGCCAATGCCGCTGACGCTGCCGATGATGAAAGTGATGACGATGGCCACCGTGATGATAAACCAGTGCTTGGCAGTGGGGGTGAAGCCGGCCAGCATACCCAGACCGGAGCCCAGCTGCATGGAGGACACGCCCAGACTGGCGGACACGCCGCCGGCGATGCCGAACACGCACAGCAGATCCACTAAGCTGCCGGCATTGCCGTTAATCCGGTCGCCGATGAGGGGGTAGAGACCGGAGGACACATTATAGGGCTTGCCCAGGTTATACACGCACACCCCGATGACGATGCCAATGGCGCAGTAATAGGCGTAGAGAGGCAGACCCCAGTGCATATAACAGGTGCTTAGGGCATACAGCGCGGACATCCGGCTGCCGCCCCCTTCCACCAGGCCGGGGATGCCGTCTATGTAGTGGGTAATGGGCTCGGCGATGCCCCAGAACACGATGCCAGTGGCGATGCCGCTGCACAGGGAGATGGCGAACCAGTTCCACTTGCTCATGGTGGGCTTGGCGTTGGGGCCGCCGATACGGATGGAGCCCGCCTTTTTGGAGAACAACACCCACACGCAGATGATAATCAGCACAATGGTGACAATCTGATACAGCCAGCCGAACCATCCGGCGGCAAAGCCCACTACGGCGTTCTGAACTGCGGCGAAGGCTTCCGGAACCACGATGCCCAGGAGCGTGACCAGAATGTAGATGGCGCACAGGGGGATAAAGACGCTTTTTCTGATGTGAAATCCTTTTTTCATGGTGTACCTCCTCAAACATAACACACTGCTGTTACAGTGAAGCGCTGTTCAGCAGTTTAGCACGCTGGCGTTTAATCCGCGTTGAACCGGTTCAACGCGCCTGCTCTGCCGCGCCCTGGATGGCCTGGAACAGCCGTCCCTCCAGGATAAACCGGTAGGCCTTCTCGATGTCGATGCTCAGATTACGGTCTGCGCTGAGGTAGGGAACCTCCCGGCGCAGGGCATCGTGCACCGGTCCGGTCACCCGGCCAAGGGCGGGCTTGCCACGCAGGTCTACCGCCTGGGCGGCGTGCATGGCCTCGATGCCCATCATATAGCGCAGATTGTCCACGATTTTCCGGGCCTTGGCTGCCGCGAGGGGGAGATTGCTGGCGTGATCCTCAATGGAGCCGGCCACGGCGATAAAGTCCATGGAACTGGGGTTGGCCAGCATCCGGTTTTCGGCGTCCAGCACGGTATAGACCTTTTGGATGGTGCCATAGGCAATGGTCTTTACCTCCGCCGGGGTGAGGAACCGGCTCAGCCCGGTGAAAGCGGGGTCGGCCAGGTGGATCAGCCGGTAGCAGATGCACTTGGACATATGGTTCAGAGCGGCGGCCAGCATCTCCACTCCCAGGGCCAGGGTAGTGGTCTCGAAGTTCTGGCTGACGCTGGTGGTTCCCTCGTCCACAAAAATGCAGGGGTTGTCGTCAGTGGCATTGAGCTGGAGCTCCAGGTGCTGCTTGACAAAGTCCAGGGCGTCCCACACCGAGCCGTGGACGGCGCTGGCACACCGGAAGCTGAGCGGGTCCTGAAGGGCACGCTGGGGGTCGGGCTGTTCCAGGTAGCTGCCCGCCAAAAAGTCCCGGCACCGGGCCGCGCTGCGCTGCTGACCGCTTAGCTGTCTCAAGGCGTTGACCTTCTCACCCAGGGGCTGGAGTCCGCCGTTCAGACCCTCCAGGCTGAGACAGAACACCGCGTCCGCTTCCTCCAGCAGCTGCTCCGTCTCATAGACCAGCACCGCCGCCAAGGCCTCCCCCTGGGCGTTGGAGGAGACGATGGACAGTCCATCCTTTGGCCCCAGGCAGGCGGGCGGGATGCCCTCCGCCGACATGGCCTGAGTGGAGGAGACGATCTCCCCTTTATACTCCACTTCGCCCGAGCCGATCATGGTCTGGCCGATGAGGGAGAGCGTGCTGATGTCCCCCTCGCCGATGGAACCCCGCTGGAGCACCCGGGGGTGGATGCCCCGGTTAAGAAACTCCTTATACATGGTCAAAATCTCGGTGGAAACGCCGGTGCAGCCGCACAGGGCGGTGTTCAGCCGGATGCACATCATGGCCCGCACCTCCTCCACCGAGCAGTAGGGGCGGATGCCCAGAGAGTGGCTGTTAATGAGGTTGCGGTTGTAGGTCTCAAAGAACTCGGGGTCGAACTCCTTGTCCTTGTTCCAGCCCACGCCCCGGTTGAGACCATAGACCGGTTTCCCCTCCGCCGCCATGTCGAAGAGAACCTGGCGGGCCTTGGCCGCCCGCTCTGCCGCTTGGGGGTCGATTTCTACCGGACGGCGGTTATAGGCAACCTGACGCAGTTCCTCCAAAGTCAGCGACGATCCATTTAAAACGAGAGCGTTCATGCTTGCACCTTCCTTAAATTTTTCTGCTTAGGTGCTGTTTGAAACCTGGAGACGCACACAGCAGCAGGAGCCCCTCCGCCTGGTGCTTTGACATCTTTCAAACAAGCCCTGTACGAGTAAGGTCATTATAGTACGCAAGAGTTGAATTAAAGTCAAAAACGGGTTTTGCCTTCTTTTTTTAAGCATCAGATCATAAACAGCTCAAAAGAAAAAGTTACAGTCGTTTATTCAACGCGGGAGTGATATAATTGCGTTACAATAAATTGGGAGGGGTTTTCGTGAAAACTGTCGGCTCCAGCCGCCCAATCCACGACGCCCGGGGAAAAGCGGCTGGCTACACAAAGTATACCGGAGACATCATGCTGCCCGGCATGGCCTATTTGTGCCTAGTTCGCAGTACGATTCCCCACGGACGGGTCAAGGCAATTCATCCGGAGCGGGCGCTGGCCCTGCCGGGAGTCTATGGGGTGCTTCACTGCTTTAACACCACCCAGAGAGCCTTCAACCGTTATCGTTCCCGGTTTTCCCAGGAGCTCCCCTGCGAGGAGCGGGCTTTCACCGACTATGTGCACTTTGTAGGCGACCGGGTGGCCGTCGTGGCCGCCGAGAGCCAGGCCCTGGCCGAGAAGGCCGCCCGGCTGGTGGAGGTGGAGTATGAGGAACTGCCCTATTCCATCGGCTTTGACGACACCCTGAGCGGGCAGAACTGTCTGCCGGGGGAGAATCCCATCCGGGATGAGGTCACGCTGGAAAATGGCGCATCCCCCCAGGACGACGGTCTGATTGAGGTGGAGAGCTTCACTGAGCTGCCCCGTCTCCACCACGCCGCCATGGAGCCCCACGCCTGCGTGGCCAGCTACGACCCTTATCAGGGGCAGCTGACCCTGTACAGCCCCAACCAGGCGATCCATGGGATTCGTGTTGTGGTAGCCAATTATTTGGAGATGCCGTTTCACAAGGTACGGGTGGTCAAGGCCACTATGGGTGGCTCCTTCGGGGCCAAGCAGGAGTGGTTTGTAGAGCCGGTGGCGGCGCTGGCAGCTAAAATGCTGGGCCGCCCTGTCAAGCTGGTATACAGCCGGGCGGAGTCTATGACCGGGGCCATCGTCCGGGGCCCGGTGCGGGCCCGGGTGCGGGGACTGTTCACCCCGGAGGGCAAAATCAAGTCCCTGGATATGGAGCTGATTCTGGATGCCGGGGCCTATGTGGGCAATTCCAGCGACTACATCCGCACACTGTATGGCAAGCTGTTCCGCTGTTACTATTTACCTCACGCCCGGTACCACGCCCGGGTCATCTCCTCCAATACCCCTGTGGCCGGTGCGTATAGAGGGTGGTCCGCACCGGAGGAGGCCTTGATTCTGGAACGCCATTTGGATGCCGCCGCTCACAGGCTGGGGCTGGATCGTGTGGAGCTGCGCCGGCGCAATGTGCTGCTCCCGGGAGGGGTTGATTTAAAGACCGGGGTGCCGCTGGAGGAAATCCGCATCCGAGAGGCACTGGACCGGGGCAGGGAGCTGTTCCGCTGGGATCAGCTGAAGCAGGAGGATGCCGAGTTTAACACCTCCAATGCGCGGTACCGCCGGGGCGTGGGCGTGGGCTGCGGCGGCCACGGAAGTACTTATTTCCCGCGTCATGACGACTTCGGTGAGGGCTGGATCGCCATGAACGAGGACGGAACCATTCAGCTGAAGATTACCACTCACGACCACGGCTGCGGAACGGTAACCATGCTGAAGATGGTGGTGGCCGAGGTGCTGGATATTCCTGACAGTGATATTTACCTTGCGGAGGGCGACACCGCCAACACCCCCATCGACTTTGGCTGCTTTGCCAGCCGGACCACATTTGTCCTGGGGCGCACCGCGGTGGAGACCGCCAAAGCCTTGAAGACGGTTTTGCTGGAGCGGGCCGCAGCAATGTTTCATCAGCCCCTGGAGCAGCTTTATGTGGAGAGCGGAGCTGTGCGAAACAGGGAGAATCCCAATCTGGCCTGGCCCTATGCCGAGGTGGCCCGGCAGAGTATGCTCCAGCTCAAGCGCAATGTGTCGGCCCAGGCCCAATTTAACAATGTGACAAACCCCGGCGTTACAGGAGCCCATTTCGCCCACGTCGAAGTGGATACCTGGACAGGCTACACCAAGATTCTGGATTATCTGGCTGTTCAGGACATCGGACAGGCCATCAATCCGGCTATGTGTGAGGCGCAGATCCAGGGCGCCGCCCAGATGGGCTGCGGGGCCGCGCTGCGGGAAGAGATGGTAGTTCAGAAAAACGGTCAATGTACGTCCAGCCTGTCCAAATATCATCTGTTCCTGGCCCCTGATCTGCCTGACATCCGGGTGGAGCTGATTATGGACGGCCGCTCCACCGAAGGGCCTTTCGGCGCCAAATCCATCGGCGAGGTGTGTTATGTCCCCGCTGCGCCCGCCGTCTGCGGCGCGGTAAATGACGCTTTGGACAGCCAGCTGGGCACCCTTCCCTTTACACCGGATTGTATCCTGAAATATTTGGCAAAGGAGCGAGAGGTATGAAGCTGTCCTTTTATGTAAACAACCAGCTGGTTCAGCTGGAAACCGACCCGGATCGCCGTTTGCTGGATATCCTGCGGGAGGACTTGAGTCTCACAGGCACCAAGGAGGGCTGTGCGGAGGGCGAGTGCGGCGCCTGCACAGTTCTGCTGGACGGGGAGGCGGTTCACTCCTGCCTGACCCTGGCCATCCAGCTGGAGGGCCGGCACGTGGTGACCATTGAGGGGTTATCTGAAACCGGTGAGCTGGACATTCTGCAAAAAGCCTTTGTGGAGGAAATCGCGATACAATGCGGCTTCTGCACCACCGGCATGATTATGTCCGCCAAGGCCCTGCTGCTGAAAAATCCAACTCCCACAGAGGAAGAAATCCGCGTTGCCCTGTCGGGCAATATCTGCCGCTGCTCCGGCTATGTGCAGATTGTGCGTGCGGTTGACAGGGCGGCTCGTGAGTTGCGGGAGGTGAGCGTATGAAAAGCCTGATGCCGCAAACACTGGACGGGTTGGCAGACGCCTTGACTCAGGCAACCGCCCAAAGCCGTGTGATAGCCGGGGGAACCGACCTGGTCATTCAGATTCACCAGGGCCAGACTGAGCCCGATCTGCTTATTTACCCTGGTCAGATTCCGGAGCTGCGAACCATCTCCCTTGAGGAAGACCGGCTTCACATCGGCGCTATGGTCACGATGCAGGAGCTGACCGCCGCTTTGCAGTCCATCCCGGAATTTTGCGCGATCTCAGACGCGGCTTCAAAGGTAGGAACACCACAGATCAGAAGCAAGGCCACAATGGCCGGTAATCTGTGCAACGCTTCTCCCGCCGGCGATATGCTTCCGGTTGGCAGGCTGTATGATTTGGAGCTGGAAGTTTTTTCAAAAGACGGAGCCGTGAGCCTGTTCCCCATGGAACAGTTTATCCTGGGTCCAAGGAAAAACATCCTTCAAACCGGGCAGGCGGTGGTGGGAATGGTCATCGACCGGAGACGCTGGGCGGGCTATATCAGCGGATTTCGGAAAATCGGATTTCGGGAACATGTCTCCATCGCCCGTGAGGGGATGGGAGCGTTGGTAAAATGTTCGCCTGACGGAGTGATTGAAGATGCCCGGCTGACTTTGGGGGCTGTGGCTACAGCGCCGATCCGCATTCCAGAAGCGGAGACGCTGATGGTCGGCAGGGTATTGGACGAGCATTTGATAAAGGAAATCACTGCCATCACGGCCACGACAATCCACAACAATTGCCGTCCGGCCAACCGCCTGTACAAAACAGAGGCCGCGCAGGGACTTGTGGCAGACCTGTTTGCACTGCTCCAAAAACGCGCGTAAAAAAGCTGCCCAACTGGTCACAGTTGGGCAGTTTTTTGCCATTTCTTGAATTTACTCCACCTTATCGCAGTTTCCGCGGATGCCGGTCAGCAGTTCCAGTCCGTGCTCCAGGACAGGGAGGACAGCCTCGAGGTTCTCCTTTGCGGCCCTGGGGGAACCGGGAAGGTTGATAATGAGAGTACCACCCCGGATGCCCGCCTGGGCTCGGGAGAGCATGGCCCGGGGTGTGAGGCGCAAAGAAGCGTACCGCATGGCCTCAGGAATGCCGGGAACCATGCGCTGGCAGACGGCCAGGGTGGCCTCCGGGGTGACGTCCCTGGGGGCAAAGCCGGTTCCGCCGGTGGTGACCAGTAGCTGAACTTCCCCTGTGTCGGCAATCTCCCGCAGGGCGGTCTCAATCAGAGACTGCTCATCCGGGACGACAGCGGTCTTGACCACGGCATAGCCCGCCTCTTTCAGCAGCCCCGCTACCAGCGGCCCTCCTTCGTCGGGGCGTTCTCCCCGGAAGCTGCGGTCGCTGACTGTTAAAACAGCGGCGTGAAACATAAAAATTTCTCCTTCCCTATCGCTCAAAAAGCAAGATGTCCCAGGGGCAAATGGAGACGAGGAGCCGCTCCTTGGGCTGGATGGCCCGCCAGGCCATTTTCTCCAGCTCCATCCTCAGCAAGGGGGCGTCCGGTTCCGCTCCTTCGGGGCGGAGCAGGACAATGGTATTGAATACATCCTCCACCGCTCTGAGAACTGAGCAGGAGAAGGTGTTTTCCTCCTGCCCCTCCGCCGGGGTGACAAAGTGGGCCCGCACCCCCATACGCCGCACCCCGTTGGGCACCGGACGGCCGCAGTTCAGGGTCAGATTCCACTCCGGGAGATAGACCTTGTCCCCTTTGGGCACAGCGTCAGCATAGTTTTTGCACCCGGATAGCCGGGCGGCTGTCTCGGTATCCGGTGCGTGGAACAGCTCTCTCAGGCTCTGTACCGGGCCGGAGCGTCCGCCCTCTATGACGCAGACCCGGCGGCAGTTTCGGAACACCTCGCCTTGGTCGTGAGAGACCCACAGAACCGTCCCCGAAAAGCTGTCCAGCGTGTCCAGCAGCTCTGTCTCCAACTGGTATTTGAGAAAGCTGTCCAGGGCGGAAAAGGGCTCGTCCAGCAGCAGAGCCTTGGGCTCCGAGGCCAGGATGCGGGCCAGAGCCGTCCGCTGCTGCATGCCGCCGGAAAGCTGGAAAGGATATGCCTTTTCAAATCCGGCAAGTCCGGTCATAAGAAGCAGCTTTTTCATCTTTTCCTGATCGATCCTGCTTTTCTTCACGCCAAATCCAATGTTCTGCCAGGTATTCAGCCAGGGCATCAGCCTTGGCTCCTG
>OFFH01001475.1_pt1 | contig 11974 bp, 10 predicted proteins | sample 1521341 | NCBI WGS metagenome assembly OFFH01 (sample SAMEA3504108, study PRJEB24116) | mouse gut metagenome | biome: mouse gut; feature: mouse-associated habitat; material: faeces | place: Denmark | collected 2011 | reverse complement strand
TTACTGCAGTAGATGCTGAGACGATTATTGGTGTTGTTGATATGAACCAAATTCGCGAGCGCTTAGGGTTTGAGGAATGGGTAGCAGGAACCTATACGGGCGAAATTACATTTAACCTTCCAGATGATGTAACACTTGCAGAACCGTATATGATGACCCTTGAGTTGGAGGACATCGAACAAAACCAAGAGGAAAACGAGTAAACATTGATATCAAAACGATTGTTATTTTTTGGAGGATGAAAAAGATGGGCAGATTATTTGGAACAGATGGTGTACGAGGCGTTGCGAATGATGAACTGACACCATTGCTTGCAATGCAGTTGGGGCAGGCAGGGGCATATGTATTGTCAAAGGAAAAAGCGTATAAACCGACGATAATGGTAGGATGTGACACGCGTATTTCTGGTGATATGCTTGCAAATGCTTTGATGGCGGGAGCTTGTTCAGTGGGTGCCAATGTCGTGTATGTAGGAGTAATGCCCACACCCGCGATTGCATATCTGACAAAAAAATACAGAGTAGACGCAGGCGTTGTGATATCAGCTTCCCACAATCCAGTAGAATTTAACGGTATTAAATTTTTCAACGGAGAAGGCTATAAGTTGTCTGATCAGCTGGAAGACGAGATTGAAGCATATATTTCAAATCAGATGAGGGGCGTGCCGATCCGTACGGGTCCTGCAGTCGGTAAAATCAAATACCGTTTTGATATCCGGGAAGAGTATATTTCTTTTATGAAACGGACGGTTCCGGTAGATCTAAGCGGCTTGAAAATCGTGGTGGACTGCGCAGAGGGGGCGTCGCACGATACTTCCGTGCGTACGCTTTTAGATCTGGGAGCCAATCTGGTAGCGATCCATACGCAGCCGGACGGAACAAATATCAACGCCAATTGCGGTTCTACGCATATGTCGGAACTGAAAGCGCGCGTGGTATATGAGAAGGCGGATATCGGAATCGCATTTGACGGAGACGCAGATCGAATGCTTGCCGTGGATGAAATGGGAAATATGGTGGACGGTGACCAGATCATGGCAATCATCGGAAATCATATGAAGCGTCAGGGAAAATTAAAGCAGGATACGATCGTCGTTACCGTTATGACAAATTTGGGATTTACTCTGATGGGAGAAAGAGAAGGACTTCATATCGAAAAAACGAAAGTCGGTGACCGCTATGTACTGGAGCATATGCTGGAACACGGGTATAATCTTGGCGGCGAACAGTCCGGACATATTATTTTCTTAGACGACAATACAACGGGAGACGGTCTTTTAAGTGCGTTGCGGCTGTTAAAGGTTATGACGGATACCGGCAGTAAATTATCGGAACTGGCGGAGATTATGGAGGTACTGCCGCAGGCACTGGTGAATGCGAAAGTGCCAAACCATAAAAAAGAACATTACATGGATTATGTCGAGATAGCCGAAGCAGTGAAATCCCTGGAAGAAAAATTTAACGGAGAGGGAAGGGTACTGATTCGTCCTTCCGGTACGGAACCGATGGTGCGCGTTATGATCGAGGGGAAAGACCAGGTTGTGATAGAACAGGAAGCGAAGAAACTGGCAGAGCTGATTACAAAAATCATGCTTTAGTATTGGAGGGTATGATATGGTAAGTCAAAAAGTTACAATTAAGAACCCTACCGGACTGCATCTGCGTCCGGCAGGGATACTTTGCAAAGAAGCTATGAATTTTAAATCGCTGATTACGTTTCATTACAGAGGCAATACGGCGAATGCAAAAAGCGTGCTGAGTGTTTTGGGCGCCTGCATCAAATCGGGTGACGAGATCGAGCTGGTATGCGACGGCGAAGACGAGACGGACGCGCTTGCATTTTTGGTAAATCTGATTGAAGAAGGGTTTGGCGAATAGGGGGATTTCCGTATAATATGCGTAGGTTGAGCAGAAAGAACCAAATAGAAATAGGAATCATGACCCTGGTATTTGTCATTGCCGCTTTTTTTGTCTATAAGACGACAATTCTGACGCGCATGATACTGCCCAGGACGGAAACTCTGGTGAAAGCGGAAGAGGGAAAATTTCAGCTTCTTTCCGACGGGGATCATATTGAACAGACATTTTTCTATCCGTCTGATGAGCTTTTAAGTGTGGGAATTCGTATTTCTCTGGACGAAGACGTACAGGAGGCGCTTCTGAAAGAGGATAAGAAAAGAGATCTCGGGACGCTGCATCTGAAGATTTTATATGCGTCGGACAACCTGTTGATGTCAGCGGATTATGCCGTTTTTGTTTTGGCGGACGATCAGAATGTTGTAGCATCTTTTCCGGGTACACAGACAGGGTGGGAAAATCAGAAGCTTACGATCGTACTGGATGCCGAACGGATTCATCCGGATTTGGATTTGAAGGCGGGTATTACGACACAGGCGCCGGATCATACGCAGCTGCTGATCAACGGAGAAGAAAAGGATATGTCCCTGAATATACAGACGGCGGACAGGCAGTTTCTTTACTGGAAATACTGGTCGGTCTTTGGTGCGGCTCTGGTCTATCTTCTTTTGCTGGGGACCTATTTGTCTCTTGCCGTGTTCCGCTTAAAACCGGAGAAGGTATTTCTGATTGCGGGTTCTGTGCTTGCCCTGCTGTATCTGCTGCTGCTGCCGCCGATTTCCGTTCCGGATGAAGAGGCGCATTTCAAACAGGCATACGAATATACCAATAAAATTATGGGTATTCCTGCAATGCCGGGTAAAATCCGGATGGACGCAGAGGATTTTCATGCCATGCAGATGTTTGAAACCACACCGTCTCTGCCGGAATATGACAGGCTGAAAGAAAATATGATGAAAACGGGACGGGAAAGCGGTACGGTGGAAGTGCCGCATACGGATACGCGTGCGCCGGCAGTGACATATGTTCCCGGTATCGTGGGGATTCTGGCAGGACGCATATTGGGTCTGAACGGATTAATTGTCATTTATCTGGGCAGAATATGTTCGATCTTCGCTTATCTTTTTATGATGTATTGGTTTATCCGAATCATGTATTTTGCAAAAACGGCGGCGTTTCTGATTGCCCTTCTCCCGATGACGATCCAGCAATGCTGTTCCTATTCCTACGATTCTGTCGTGATTGAAGCGGCATTTTTATATATTGCACTATTGTTTCGGATGATGTATGAGAAAAAGAAGGTACAGAAGCCGCAGATGTTCTGGTATATTGTTTTTGCGGCGCTTTTGGCTGTCAGCAAAGGCGGGACTTATATGCCTCTGTGCTTTCTGACGCTTTTGATTCCGTCGGAATGTTTTTCGGAGAAAAAGAAAAAACGGATGTTTATCGGCTGTGTGGCAGCTGTTTCCGCTGCAGCATTTCTCCTTGGTACGTTAAGCAGCGTGCTGTATGTGGTAAATCCAACGGCGGAACAATTGGAAGGTGCATATCTTGCGGGTGAAAATTATGGTACGGCGGGGTTGTTCTCGAATCCGATGGAGTTTGTGACCCTGTCCGTCCGCACGCTGTTTTTAAATGGAGATACGTTTTTGGAGACTATGCTGGGTATGCAGCTGGGATGGCTGGATGTCAATGTATCACGTGTTGTGATTTACGGAATGCTCGCTATGCTGCTGCTCTCTTTTCAGCAGATTTCAGACGGCAGCCGACCGGCGGGCTATGAAGTTTCGGGAAAAGAAAAGCTGATGTACCTGACCGTGATTGCCTTATCGGCAGGCGTGGTATTTGTTTCGATGTTTATCAGCTGGACGCCGCGGGAATCTGTGGAAATATTCGGGATTCAGGGAAGGTATTTTCTCCCTCTGCTTCCTCTGTCCATTCGGCTTTTAAGGGGCAGGAATCTATCGATCCGAACGGATATGGGACGAAAATTTATGTTTGCCGCAGTATGTTTACAATGTGTGGCAATTTACGGTATACTGATGTCCTTAGAAAGGGTACTATGAAAAAATTAGTGATCATCCCGGCTTATAATGAGCAGGGAGGAATTGAGAAAACGGTATGGGATATAAAGAAACATGCGCCGGATTTTGATTATGTCGTGATCAATGACTGCTCTAGTGACCGGACGCTTGAAGTCTGCAGGAATAACGGGTTCCATACGATAAATCTTCCGGTAAATTTAGGCATCGGAGGAAGCGTACAGACCGGGTATTTATACGCCTGGCGGAACGGATATGACGTTGCGGTCCAGTTTGACGGGGACGGACAGCACAATGCCGAATATCTGGAGGAGATGGCCGATAAGCTGATCAAAGAGAAGCTGGATATGGTGATCGGTTCCAGATATATCAAAAAAGAAGGGTTTCAGTCTTCCGGTCTGCGCAGAGTCGGAATTCGCTATTTTACCTGTCTGATCAAATGGATCACAGGAAAAAAAATTACGGACCCGACGTCCGGAATGCGGATGGCGGGCAGGGATGTGATTGAAATTTATGCAAAAGACTATCCGAAGGATTATCCGGAGCCGGAGAGCGTCGTTGCAATTTTGAGAAAAGGAAAAAAAGTGGATGAAATTCCGGTGCAGATGAATGCCAGGGAAGAGGGAGTCTCTTCGATATCGCCCAGGAAATCTGTGTATTATATGGTTAAGGTGTCGCTGGCGATTTTAATTGCGGCAATTCGGAGGTAACAATATGAATTTAAAAATACAGGTCATTGTGGCGGCGCTGATTGTATTTGCGCTTCTTTGGATTGCAAATATGGTGCGCAGGCAGGTGCTGGATCTAAAATATGCGCTTTCCTGGCTGACGGTCGGGACGGCGGTTCTTATTCTGGATCTTTTTCCCGGTATGATGAACCGCCTGGTGCATCTTCTGGGAATCGAACTGCCGGTTAATATGATGTTTTTCTTTGGATTTTGTTTTACGCTGCTTTTATTGTTTATACTGACGGTAAAGGTTTCCAAGCAGGGAGAGCAATTAAAGCGCCTGACGCAGGAAGTGGCGCTGTTGGAGGATAGAAGAAGGAAAGGAGAAGCCTTAAAAGAAGACGATGAAAAGTGATATATGTGATGATAACCCTGGAGGGCGATCGCAAAAAGTTCAGATTTTAATGTCAACTTATAACGGAGAGGAATTTATCAGGGAGCAGTTGGATTCTGTCCTGGCGCAAAATTATCCGGATGTGGATATTTTGGTCCGGGATGACGGTTCCTGTGACGATACGTATGTGATTTTAAAAGAATATGAGGAAATTCATCCGAATATCCGGGCGTATCAGGGGAAAAATATCGGTGTGAATAAAAGTTTTTTTGACTTGTTGAAAAAAAGCAATCACGACGCTGCATACATAGGATTCTGCGATCAGGATGATTACTGGCTGCCGGAAAAAATCGAAAAAGCGGTAGAGCAGCTGGAGCAGATGAACGGTCCTGCGTTGTACTGCGGAGCGAAAACACTGGCGGATGAGAATCTGGAACCTTTGAAAAATCAGCAGAATCCTCATGTCAATCCGGGATTTGGGAATGCCGTGATTGAAAGTATCTGTTCCGGCTGTACGGCGCTGATGAACCGGGAGCTTGTGGATATTATACGAAAACGCCTGCCAGAAGACGTCGTCCATCACGACTGGTGGTGCTATATGGCGGCCGTTTATATGGGAACGATGTATTATGACGAAAATTCGTATATTTATTATCGGCAGCACAGGGGAAATGAAGTCGGCGCCAGCGGTTCTTTGTTCGGACAGATTAAGGCGAAGGCGAGAGATTTAAAAAAGCGTCATGGAGACTTAAAAAAGCAGCTGTCTGATTTTCGGCATTATTATCATACGATACCGGAGAAGGATGCATTGGTCGATGCGCTGCTGAACGCAGAACGATTTCCCGGGCGTTTGACGATTCTGTTTGACCGCCGCTGGTATCGGCAGAGCAGATTGGACAATTGGGTTGTCAGAGCATTATTTTTGTTGAACCGGATGCTGTAAAAGAAAAGGAAAGGATTAATGATATGAAAAGGATATTGGTAACGGGGTGCAACGGGCAGCTCGGAAGAGCGATTAATAAAGAATATGCACAGGAAGACATTGCTTTTATTAATACGGACGTGGCAGAAGGGGAAGGCGTGATTTCTCTGGATATCACGGATGTGAACGCTGTGCTTTCGTGTGTGGAGGAGACGAAGCCGGATGTGATCATCAACTGTGCAGCACATACAAACGTAGATGCCTGTGAGTCGCAGTGGGATCTGGCATATAAGATCAATGCGATCGGAGCGAGAAATTTAAGCATTGCGGCGGAAAAGACGAATGCAAAGCTGATTCACGTTTCTACGGATTATGTCTTTCCTGGGACTTCGCCGCAGCCGTTAACGGAGTTTGATACGCCGGATCCGATCAGCGCATACGGCAAAACGAAATGGGAAGGTGAAAATTTTGTCAGGGAATTTTCTACGAAACATTTTATCCTGCGGACGGCATGGCTGTACGGCGACGGAAAGAATTTTGTAAAAACCATGTTAAAGCTGGCAGAAACGCACGATACCGTTTCTGTGGTTTCCGATCAGTACGGCTCTCCGACAAGCGCAGTGGAACTGGCAAAAATGATACATTTTCTGGAGCCGACGGAAAATTACGGCACGTACCATGCGACTTGTGAGGGGCAGTGCAGCTGGGCGGATTTTGCGGTTGAAATTTTCAAAAAAGCGGGAAAAGATACAAAGGTGAACTATATCACGACAGAAGAATATAATTCGCCGGCAAAGCGTCCGGCTTATTCGATTCTGGACAACTATATGCTGCGCCTTACGTCCGGAGACGCATTTTTGATGGCGGACTGGAAAGATGCGCTGGATGTTTATATGAAGGAATTGTTTTAAACGATACAAAGGAGATTGTATGGAACCACTGGTAAGCGTATGTATACCGGCATATAACAATGCCGCATACATCAAAGAAACCATCGATTCAGTCCTTGGGCAGACGTATACAAATCTAGAGCTTGTTATTTGCGACGATCATTCCAAAGACGATACGGTACGCGTGATTGAAGAAATCAAAGACGACAGGATTAAACTATACAAAAATGAGAAGAATCTTGGTATGTCGGGGAATTGGAACAGATGCCTTTCCAAGTGTACGGGAGAATTTATCAAATTAATCTGTGCAGACGATATGCTTGCGCCGGATGCGCTGGAAAAAGAAGTCGGGGCGCTGATGAAGCATCCGGGCGCAGTGCTAGCGGAAAGCGATACCAAATTGTTCGATTTAAACGGAAAGCCGAAGGGTTTTTACAAACGCTATAAAACGAGCGGACTGACGGACGGAAAAACGATTGCAAGGGCGGGCTTTTTTGTGAAAAATTATTTTGGGGCGCCGCTGGCAAATACGTTCCGCAGAAGTGTGTTAGAGGAGACCGGGGGATTCGATCCCTGGTATACCTATATTTTGGATTACGATTTCTGGGTTCAGCTTGCCTGCATGGGGGATGTCTATATTATTCATGAACCGCTGAATTTTTTCCGCGTACGAAACGATTCCAATACCGGAAATGTGATGGCGGGAGATAAAACAGCAGATTACGTGAAAGAGCACATCCATCTGGTTACCAAATTTAAAGAAGAGCTGCATTTATCAAATGCCGATATCCGCAGAAGCGTACGTATCCGCAAGTTTCGAAATTTTGCGGCGGGAATTTATCTGAAATTATTTGTTCGGAAGTAAAAGCTGCTTATGTCAAATCTTGTAATTTCAGGAAGATAATGCTATAATAACGTGATTATTGGAACCAACGGCGAATAGAAAGGAGATGGTCGGAAGTATGAGAACTTATTTAGTGACAGGAGGAGCAGGGTTTATCGGCTCCAATTATATCCAGTATATGTTTCGTAAATATGACAATGAAATTCGAATCATCAATGTGGATGCGTTGACCTATGCGGGCAATCTGGAAAATTTAAAAGATGTGGAAAACAGAGAAAACTATACGTTTGTCAAGGCTGACATTACAGATAAAGACGCGATCATGCAGATTTTTGAGGAAAATGAGATCGACCGCGTGGTACATTTTGCAGCGGAGAGTCATGTGGACCGTAGCATACGGACGCCGGAGGTTTTTGTGAAGACCAATGTACTGGGAACCGCTGTGATGTTAAACTGTGCGAAAGCCGCATGGGAACTTGCGGACGGAACCTTTAAAGAAGGAAAGAAATTTCTGCACGTATCTACCGACGAGGTCTACGGGTCCCTGGAAGAAGACGGCGGCTATTTTTATGAGACGACGCCGTACGATCCCCACAGTCCTTACTCCGCGAGTAAGGCGTCGTCGGATTTTCTGGTAAAGGCATATATCGATACGTATCATTTTCCGGCGAATATTACCAATTGTTCCAATAACTACGGACCGTATCAGTTCCCGGAAAAGCTGATCCCGCTGATTATCAACAATGCGCTGCACGGGCGGAAGCTCCCGGTCTACGGGGACGGAAAGAATGTCCGCGACTGGCTTTATGTGGACGATCACGCAAAAGGGATCGATATGGTACAGGAGCAGGGACGTCTGGGAGAGACATACAATATCGGCGGTCACAATGAAAAGCAGAATATTGAAATTATCCATATTATTATAGAGACGCTTTTGGAAATGCTGCCGGAAGACGACGAGAGAAGAAAGCTGGTCAGCAAGGATCTGATCACATACGTACAAGACCGCAAGGGGCATGACAGACGCTACGCCATTGCTCCGGATAAAATCAAAGCAGAAATCGGCTGGGAGCCGGAGACGATGTTCAAAGAAGGGATCAAAAAGACGATCGCATGGTATTTTGAACATGAAGACTGGATGGAGAATGTCACCAGCGGAGACTATCAGAATTACTACAATGAAATGTATCAGGAGAAATAAATTTTGTGAGAAAGAAGGGTTGCGCAGGGAAAAAGCCGTGTAAGCCTTCTTTCTTGCGGCATGAGAGGAGTATGCAATGAAAGGGATTATTTTAGCGGGCGGGTCCGGTACCAGATTGTATCCGCTGACAAAAGCGATCAGCAAACAGATTATGCCCATTTATGACAAACCGATGATCTATTATCCGCTCTCGACGCTGATGCTGGCGGGAATCCGTGAGGTTTTGATTATTTCAACGCAGAGGGACCTTCCCGTATTTAAAGAGCTGTTAGGCTCCGGAGAGCAGCTTGGGATGCGGTTTGACTATGCGGTGCAGACCGAGCCGAGAGGATTGGCGGATGCGTTTTTGATCGGAGCAGATTTTATCGGAGACGATGCGGTTGCGCTGGTGCTGGGAGACAATATTTTTTACGGGCAGAGTTTTTCCGGCGTGCTTAGAAAAGTTGCCGGGCAGACGCAGGAGAAGGCGGGGGCGACGATTTTCGGATATTATGTCAGAGATCCCAGAGAGTACGGCGTCGTAGAATTTGACGAAACGGGACGTGCGATCTCTATTGAAGAAAAACCGAAGCATCCGAAGTCTAATTATGCCGTGCCGGGTCTGTATTTTTATGATAACGATGTGGTGGAAATAGCGAAAAATGTGAAACCTTCCGCCAGAGGAGAGATCGAGATTACCAGCATAAATAACGAATATTTAAACAGGGGCACGCTTTGCGTGGAGACGTTAGGGCGCGGATTTGCATGGCTGGATACCGGGAATCACGATATGCTCCTTGCAGCCGCGGATTTTGTATCGGCGTTTCAGAAACGCCAGGGACTGTATATTTCGTGTATCGAGGAAATTGCCTATAAACGCGGATTTATCAGTAAGGAACAGCTTTTGGAATTGGCTCAGCCGCTGCTGAAAACAGAATACGGGCAGTATTTGGTTGAGGTTGCAGAAGGACTATAATAAAGGAGAAAGACAAATGGGAAAATTCAAGGTGACAGAAAACTGTAACGGCATTGCCGGTTTAAAAGTGATCGAGCCGTCCGTATTCGGGGATGCGCGCGGTTATTTCATGGAAACGTATCAGTATAACGACTTTAAAGAGGCAGGGATAGACTGTACGTTTGTACAGGACAATCAGTCCGCTTCCAAAAAAGGAGTGCTGCGCGGGCTGCATTTTCAGATTCATTTTCCGCAGGACAAGCTGGTGCGCGTCATCAACGGCGAAGTATTTGACGTGGCGGTGGATCTGCGGGAGGGGTCTGAGACGTTCGGCAAATGGTTCGGCGTTTTGCTGTCGGCAGAAAATAAAAAACAGTTTTTTATTCCAAAGGGATTTGCCCATGGATTTGTCGTATTGAGCGAATACGCGGAGTTTTTCTATAAAGTAACGGATTTTTACCATCCGAACGACGAAGGCGGACTTTTGTGGAACGATCCTAAGATCGGCGTAGAATGGCCGATACCGGAGGGAATGACAAAACAGGATTTGATCCTGTCCGATAAAGATAAAGTCTGGGGCGGCATCGATGAATATGCTGCCGGAAAACGATAAGAGGAAACTATATGACTGCATCAAAGAAAAAGGACGCCAGGCTGATCGCCCACCTTCAACTTTTTCCAGTTTAAAGTTTGCATCTCTCAAATACATTGGCACATTATCATCCTTAGATTTATTGACCAATTCCACAGCTTTATCCAATGCGTTGACAACGCTGTTTGATTTACTTGCCTCACACACATAAATTATGCTGTTTACAAGTGGCAATCGCCCTTCAGGCATACCAATATTTTGAATAGCAAACATCGCTGAAGTCGCCATAAGTTGTGCAAGTGGATCTGCCATGCCAACATCTTCTGCACTGTGTGCAATAAGCCTTCTTGCAATAAGCATAGGGTCACAACCACTTTCAATAAGCCTAATTGCCCAATATACTGCTGCGTCTGCATCACTGCCCCTAAGGCTTTTGCAAAATGCACTAAGCATATCGTAATACATAGATTCGTCAACAGAAAGTGCTTTCTTTTGAATAGACTCTTCTGCAATTTCTTTGTCAATCACAATTTTTCCACTATTGTCAGGTGTGGTTGTCACAACAGCTAGTTCCAAAGCGTTGTATGCCGTCCTCAAATCTCCATCACTTGCCCAAACAATGTGCCCAAGCGCATCATCTGAAATTTTTATATCGTAATTTCCAAGCCCATTTTCCTTATCCGTTATCGCAGCAGTCAAAGCACTTTTTATGTCCTCTGAACTCAACTTTTTAAACTCAAAAATTCTGCATCTAGAAACAATCGCCCTTGTCATTGAAATAAAAGGATTTTCCGTAGTCGAACCAATAAAAACGATATATCCTTGTTCAATTCCCGCAAGAACAGAATCTGATTGAGCCTTATTCCAACGATGACACTCGTCAAGCAATAAATATGTTTTTCTGCCATACATCTGCAATCGTTCTTTTGCCTCTTCAATCACTTTTTTTGCCTCAGCTACACCACTGGAAACAGCATTCAACCTCACAAAATCTGCCTTTGTAGTGTTTGCAATAATGTTTGCAAGCGTAGTTTTTCCACAGCCAGGTGGTCCATAAAAAATAATACTGCCAAGGCTATCTGCTGCAATCGCACGCCTTAACAACTTGCCTTTGCCAACAATGTGTGCTTGTCCCACAAAATTATCCAAATTTGTAGGGCGCATTCTCTCAGCAAGTGGTGCTAATTTATGGGTGTTGTCCATACATTCAAATAAATTATCCATATAACTATTTTACAACACTTTTCCACAAATTGTCAATACTTTGCTCCTTTTATATTGCTATAATAATTAAAATAGTTTTTATGATAATATCATTTTTGCACTATTTCTGTCATTCAAACCTAAAACGAATCTCGTGTTACACACTTTGCTTATGTCATGTTGAGCGAAGTGTAACGAAGTCGAAACATCTCGGACTTTTCATGCTGAATAAATAAGTTAACATTTATTCTCCGCTTACGCAAGAGGCAAAATATTTGTCTGCTATTTGGAGGGGGATGCTGTACTTTATTATACACAAGCTTAATTTGAGATTTCTCGACAAGCTCGAAATGACACGAACAATGTCATTCGGTGTATTTATTTTGTCATCCCGAGCGTAGTCGAGGGATCTCGGACTATGCTTATTG
>OFFH01001471.1_pt1 | contig 11994 bp, 7 predicted proteins | sample 1521341 | NCBI WGS metagenome assembly OFFH01 (sample SAMEA3504108, study PRJEB24116) | mouse gut metagenome | biome: mouse gut; feature: mouse-associated habitat; material: faeces | place: Denmark | collected 2011 | reverse complement strand
GTAAAAAGTGGCTGCTGGCGGTCAGTTTGACCATGAACCTGGGACTGCTGTTCTTCTTCAAGTACCTGAACTTCTTTGGCGAGACCCTCACCGCCCTGTGCAAGGCGGTTTCCATTCCCTTCTCCGCCCCGGCGCTGAGCATCATCCTGCCAGTGGGCATCTCCTTCTACACCTTCCAGACGCTGAGCTACACCCTGGACGTCTACAAGGGCAAGCTGGAGCCGGAGCGGGACTTTGTCACCTTCGCCCTGTTTGTCTCCTTCTTTCCCCAGTTGGTGGCCGGTCCCATTGAAAAAGCCTCCAGCCTTCTGCCCCAGCTGAAGGAGGAACACCGGTTCACATATCAAAACGCCTCGCTCGGGGCCAAACGGATGGCCTGGGGTTTCTTCAAGAAAATGGTGGTTGCGGATCAGCTGGCTCTGCTGATTGTAGACCCGGTGTACAAAAATCCGGGCAGCTACGAGGGCGGTGCGCTGGTGCTGGCTACTTGTGCCTTTGCCATTCAAATTTACTGCGATTTCGGCGGTTACTCCGACATTGCCCGGGGCTGTGCTAGAATGATGGGCATAGAGCTGATGGCCAACTTCAAGCGGCCCTATTTTGCCTGCTCGGTCACCGAGTTTTGGAAGCGGTGGCACATCTCCCTGACCAGCTGGTTTCGGGAGTATGTATACATCCCTCTGGGGGGCAACCGGCGGGGAGCGGCCAGGAAGTGTCTGTTTGTGCTGCTCACCTTCACCCTCAGCGGTCTGTGGCATGGGGCGGACTGGTCCTTTGTGGTGTGGGGCCTGCTCCATGCGCTGGTGATGAACGTGGAATTTCTCTTCCGCCGCTCCGGCAGGACGTGGGGTCTGCCCGTCCGGGTTCTGCAATGTGGAATGACCTTTCTGGTGGTCAGCGCCCTATGGGTGTTTTTCCGGGCCGGAAGTATAGAAGAGGCGGCATATATCCTCCGCCATTCGCTCTGGGGAATTGGGGAGCCGCTCCAGTATTGCCGGACTGCTTTAGCCGCTTTGAATCCCGGGGTTGTTGAGGCGGTTTTTCTGGCAGGTGCCCTGCTTGTGCTGTTTCTCTTTGATCTGGCCGACGAGAAGGGGGACGGGATTGCTCTGGTCTCCGGGCTGGTCTGGCCGGTACGGTGGTGCCTCTATCTGGGGCTGACGCTGGTTATTCTGGTCTTCGGAGTCTACGGGCCAGGCTACTCCGAAGCGGCGTTCATCTACTTTGCATTTTGAGGTATACCATGAATGATAAATTGAAATTTTTGGGCAAGACCCTGATATTTCTGGTTCTGCTGGGGCTGTGCCTGCTTCCCCTGAACCGGGTGCTGGAGCGAAAATCCCTGGCCCCGCCCTGGGATATGACCAACAAGGTCAGCGGATTTTACAACGAGAAGGAGAATCAGTTTGAGGTGATGTTCTTCGGACCCAGTCACGCCTATGCCGCGTTTAGTCCGCTGGAGATCTGGGCGGAGACCGGAATTAAAAGCTACGTCTTTGCCACCCAGCAGCAGCCCCTCTGGGCCACCTACACCTATATCAAAGAGGCGTTTAAGACCCAGTCCCCCGCTCTTGTCGTGGTGGAATGCCGGATGGCCTTCGGCGACAAGGAATATTACGTTGGGGAGAAGGACGACGGGGTCACCTACTCCTATATGGACGATATCCCTCTGTCCTGGAACAAGGTCAGACTGTCGGAGCAGTCCGCCCCCGACCTGGAGGGCCGGCTTTCCTGCCTGTTCAACTTTATGAAGTACCACAGCCGCTGGAACGACCTGAAAAAATCGGACTTTACCTTTGACCGCGCCCGGGCCCGGGACCCCTATAAGGGGTTTGTCATGCTGCCTCCCAAAGAGGACTCCTTCCCCAAGCCCGATGCAGGCGGGATTACCGGTAAAACGCCCCTGCTGGACAAAAATCAATTCTGGCTGGAAGAGATCATCAAACTGTGTCAGGATGAGGGGGTGGAACTGTGGCTGGTAAAGAGTCCCTCGAACCTGGAGCTGGAGGAGAAGGCGATGCTGAATACAGTGGAGGCCACTGCCGCCAATGTCCACGATGTCACTGTAGCGGCAAGGCTTCTGCGGGAAGATGATAAGGCGGTCTACGGGGACAGCGCCTACCTTGGGATAGAGAAACGGGAAGAAATCAAAAGCAATCCGCAGCTTTCTGCCATTGAATACCGCATCAACCGCAGGCCGGGCCGGTTCCCCAGGGTTTCAGACAATGCCATTGACTGGGAGCGGCATATTGAAAACCGAAAATCTGCCGTACGCTGCAAGGTGGAGCATCCCTACAGGATTGTGAAGAACATTTTCGGTTTTCGGAAGACCGTTTACCGGGGTCTGAGAAAAAATCTTAACCGATTACACGTTCTCTTCGCCAGCGCAAATCTGTACATGCTTGCCAGGGCGGGCGGTTCCCTATGCCCCGCCTAAGGTTTTTGCGCCCTTTGACCAGGCTGGGACTGGAAAAAATGAGGAATTTATCCCCCAATATGGTCCTTTATTGGACGTTTTTATTACCTTCGTCTGTTTGCCTGGCTTTTACCTGCTTTAATCAGTGCTTCCTTAAGATAGTTCCATTCTATCACAACCCCCGCCTCTTGTGTAGACGCTATCTAAAACGGAGCAAACGGGGAAGAAGTTATTTTTATTTCGGCTGCGGCTGATAAGTTATGGGTTGCTATATCGAGAGACCTCTGCGGAAATTTTGTATCTGGAGATGGTGTATGACCTGATCGACTACCATCTCAAGGAATGTGTCAAGCGGGAGACCCGTATGAAGGTCTGCAAAACTGCGGACGGTATTTTGCCATTATGGACCTTCCAGAGCGGAGTACTGCGACCGGGTCTGTGATGAGAGGGGCCGAACCGCACATGTAAGGAGTAGACTCATCCTCCGGACAATGAGACGAGGGATTTAAGGTCTACCACTAAAAGAATACAAGAAACAGCTCGCCCGGGTCAGAACTGGCAGGATTACAAAAGACGAGTTCTACGCTTGGGAGAGAAAACCAAAGAGGAAAACAGAGTGTGGAGCTGAAACGATCGTGATTGAGGAGTTTGCACAGTGGTTGAAAGGAACTTAGAACCTATACCAATAAGATAAGAAGGGCGCCATAATGTAAGCACAATATAGAAAAACGAGCGATGCTGGCATATAGGTGATTCGAGCGACACAATGGGCTATCATCGGGCGGTTATTTACACAGGCTGAAAACGGGAGCAAATAGGAAAAATTGAATTGGTAGATGTGGTACTGTATTTTGTGGATAACGGCTACAAATGGAGAAATCTGTCTCACAACTTTCTACCGTATACCATTGTGACAAATTTTTATTATGCCGTAATCCGGAGCAGATCCGTGCATCGTTGGTGGAACAGGTGCGTGTAAAAGCGAGAAGAATTCATTCGCAACGCGTAAAGACCACCGTTGCCACGGGAAGGCGGGAAATCGATGGAATAACAGCCAAAAAGGCGTAAATAACACATTGTAATAGTCTTAACATTCTGGTACAGCTTCTTAGATTTTGAACAAAGATTCGTTGATTCTCAAGCCGGTTTTGTATTATTCAAAAGTCATTTTATTCTTATAATAGTCGATCAAAAGTTTTGTATCTGAAGACATATTGTGTTGCGGCAGCCATACCAAACTGATAGTGGCAAGCAAGGGAGGCCTGATAGGGACCAAAGTGAGATCTGGGAAATAGCCAGCGACAGAATGCATCAGGAAGCCAGTAGCCAACTGTTTTTTTAGCAACGCATAGATCATGGTAAGGTGTCCAGTTTCATGCAGCACATTTGGGCGAATACCTGCTTCTTTGAAACGATTGTAGACAACATCGTGGAGTAGAAAACTGTTTTTAAATAGGACAAGTTTTTCATCCTTCAAGTCTTCTATACGTAAGAATTTCCGTTTAGCTAAAGGATGATCTGACATTGTGCACCACATGGTTTCTGTTGTCATAACCGGGATAGATGCAAACCCTGCAGGCAGTGACTCGTAATGGGATACAAAAGCAATATTCAATGTGTTTTCCCTTAACTTTTGGAGCATTAGCTTAGTCCCGTTTTCCTCGGTTGAGAGCAATATCGTGGTATGGGATGACAAAAAAGAGGAATATAGCTCGGGCAGGATTGTAATACCAGCCATAGGGGAGACACCTATGAGAATTGGTTCACGGCTGGAACTGATGCTTAGCATCCTCTGCTCGACTTTATCAGCATGTTTGATCATACCATCTGCAAGATCCAGAAAGACTTGCCCCTCTTTTGTTAGTTCAAACCCTTGATATTTTCGCTCAATCAGTTTTACGGAGAACTCTGCCTCAAGATTATGGATTGCCGCCGAGATAGATGGCTGAGAAATATGAAGTTCCCGTGCAGCTTTTGTGATGCTGTTATATTTGCAGGCAGCTTGAAAAAAACGTAGCTGTTGTAGCTTCATTTTGCGGGTATACCTCCCATCGTTTAAATGTTATTTATGTATTATATAGGATTTTATTATTTCATTCAAGGAAAAAAATATTTGACAAATGAATCAAGAGGATGTATGTTGTAAACAATACACAAGATGAAAGGGTGAACCACGTGGTTTATTCGGAGGAATCACTCAAACTGCATAAACAACTGCATGGTAAAATTGAGGTTGTTTCTCGTACAAAGGTGAATAGCGAGGAAGCACTGGCCCTCGCATATACACCGGGTGTTGCACAGCCCTGCCTGGAAATCCAGAAAGATGTCAGTAAAAGCTACGACCTGACTCGGCGTTGGAACACGGTCGCGGTTGTTACGGACGGCTCTGCTGTGTTGGGCCTTGGCGACATCGGCCCCGAAGCCGGAATGCCTGTTATGGAGGGCAAGTGCGTACTCTTCAAAGAATTCGGCGGCGTGGACGCCATCCCGTTGTGTATCCGCAGTAAAAATGTAGATGACATCGTGAATACAGTTTCTCTGCTTGCAGGTAGCTTTGGCGGCATCAATTTGGAGGATATTTCTGCGCCGCGCTGTTTTGAAATTGAAGAGAGACTCAAAGCTGCGTGTGATATTCCTGTTTTCCATGATGACCAGCATGGTACCGCGGTGATTACTTTGGCAGGCCTAATCAATGCTCTCAAAGTGGTGGGGAAAAAGCTGGAGGACGTGAAAATCGTTACAAGCGGTGCAGGTGCCGCGGGTACGGCCATCATCAGATTGATGATGAGTATGGGGCTTAAAAATGTTATCATGACCGATCGCTCCGGTGCGATCTATGAGGGCCGCGAAGGACTCAACCCCGCCAAAGAGGCGATTGCGGCTATGACGAACCGCGAGAAACAGAGCGGCTCTCTGGCCAAGGTTATCAAGGGCGCCGATGTCTTTATCGGTGTCTCCGGCCCTGGCGTACTGACAGCAGGTATGATCAAGTCTATGGCAAAGGATCCCATTATTTTCGCCTGCGCGAATCCCACACCTGAGATTTTCCCCGATGAGGCCAAGGTTGCTGGTGCGGCAGTGGTATCCACAGGCCGCAGTGACTATCCAAACCAGATCAATAATGTACTTTGCTTCCCGGGTATTTTCCGCGGCGCGCTGGATGTCCGTGCAAGCCAGATTACGGAGAACATGAAAATCGCCTCCGCATATGCTATTGCTGGCCTCGTCAGTGAAGAAGAACTGAACGCCGATTATATCCTGCCCAAGGCGTTTGACCCGCGCATCCGCGACGCAGTTGCCCGTGCCGCTGCGACTGCCGCGAAAAAAGACGGCGTTGCCCGTATCTGACAGGTAAGTGCTATGGAATATCGGATCGAACATGACACCATGGGCGAGGTACGGGTACCTGCCAATCGCCACTGGGGCGCACAGACGCAGCGTAGTAAGGACAACTTTAGGATTGGCGGCCAGCGCCAGCCGCAGGAGATTATTACCGCCTTTGCTTATCTCAAAGAGGCTTGCGCCAAAGCGAATTTTGAAAACGGCCTGCTCAGCAAAGAGCAGTCGGTCGTCATCACGCAAGCCTGTGAAGAGATCCGCACAGGCAAGTGGGATGATGAATTCCCACTTGTTGTCTGGCAAACAGGCAGCGGTACGCAAACCAATATGAACATCAACGAGGTCATCAGCAACATTGCGGCGGATCATGGGGTCAAGGTGCACCCAAATGATCATGCTAACCGCTCCCAGTCCAGTAACGATACCTACCCCTCGGCACTGCATATCGCTGCCGTGCTTGCCGTTTCGCAAAGAGTACTGCCCGCTGCACAGCGTTTGGAGAGATCGTTCAGGAGGCTGGAAGAGGTATATCCGGGGATTATCAAGATCGGGCGTACCCACTTACAGGATGCCACACCCATCCGCTTTGCGCAAGAAGTCTCTGGATGGCGTGAGATGGTCGCGGCCCCCTGCCGGATGCTGGAAAACAGTCTGTCTGAGTTGCGTAAGCTCGCCATCGGCGGGACTGCCGTTGGTACAGGACTAAACGCACCGCGTGATTTTGATACAGCGGTCTGTCGGAAACTCTCTGCACTGGCCGGTGTAGAATTTGTTCCCGATGAAAACAAATTTCACGCACTCACTGCAAAGGATGCACTTGTCTTTGCGCACGGCGCGCTCAAGGCACTTGCGTGTAACTTGATGAAGATTGCCAACGATGTCCGATGGGAGGCCAGCGGCCCCCGTTGCGGCATTGGTGAGTTGAACATCCCTGCCAATGAGCCGGGCAGCAGTATTATGCCTGGCAAGGTCAACCCAACCCAGTGCGAGGCACTGACGATGGTTGCTGTACAGGTGATCGGAAATGATACTGCGATCGGCGTAGCGGCTTCTCAGGGGAATTTTCAACTCAATGTGTTCCTGCCGGTGTCAGCGTATAACTTCCTGCTGTCCTGTAAACTCTTGACAGACGCGATGGATTCATTTCGCATTCACTGTGTGGATGGGATCACCCCAAACGTACAGCGCATGGAAGAGAATTTGAACAATTCTCTGATGCTCGTCACCTGCCTTACCCCCGAGATCGGTTATGAGGAGGCCGCCGCTTGCGCAAAAAAAGCACTGCAAGAGGGGACCACACTTAAGGAAGCCGTACTGGCCAGGGGAAGTTTGCCCGAGAAGCAGTTTGATCAGATTGTGCGTCCGGAAAAGATGGTTTCTCCTGAATAGGATAATAGAGACAAAAATTTTTGAAAGAATGGGAGGATTAGTGTACGATGAGAGGTAGGATCAAAGCGGACTTAGCACCAGAGATGGCGCGTTATATCGCCGGGCCCGGAATTGCTGCAGATAATGAGCGTTCCTTTTATAACATGGCGGATATTAACCGAGCTCATGTGCTGATGCTGGTTGAGGAAGGCATTATTGATAAGGAAGTGGGAGCAGGGCTTCTGAAAACACTGAACCATATGCGTGAAGAAGGTAGTTCTGCGTTGGAAATGCACGCGGAATATGAAGATTATTACTATAATATCGAAAAGATCATCATTTCCCGTGTTGGCATGGATATTGGTGGTAAGATGCACACCGCCCGCAGCAGAAACGATCTCGGTTCAACTATGCTGCGTATGAACGTGAGGGATTCTCTTATTAAAATTATTCCCATGGTATATGAGCTGGAGAAGGTCTTGCTCAATATGGCGGAAAAAAACAAGGATACGATCTTGACGGGATATACCCATATGCAACCGGCCCAACCGATTAGCCTTGCATATTATTTGATAGCTGTTGCCGAGGCGATCGAACGCGATATTCAGCGTATACAGGATGCGCTCAACCGTATGAATTACTGTACGTTGGGTTCCTGTGCGTTTGCAGGTACGTCCTTCCACATTAACCGTTTTAGTACTGCAAAGCGGTTAGGATTCTTTGGTCCTGTTCATAACGCCATGGACGCAGTTGCTTCCCGGGATTATTTGCAGGAGATCACTGCCGCATTTACCATTCTTGCTACGGATATGAGCCGCTTATGCGCTGACTTTTACTACTGGTGTACCGATGAATTTGCTTATTTTGAGATGGATGATTCCTTTGCTGTTTGCTCAAGTATTATGCCGCAAAAGAAGAATCCCACACCCTTTGAGCATGTCCGCGGTAAGTGTGCTCATATGTTGGCGGCCTTTACTTCGGTTACAACCGTGTTAAAGGGAATTGCGTTTGGACATAATAGGGATGTTGGCGGGGAAGCACCGCACCTCTATTGGGATGCTTACGAACAAATGGAAGCCAGCCTCGCTGTGCTCACCGGCGCACTCAGGACGATTAAGGTCCGTAAGGACCGTATGGAGTATCGAGTCAATGCAAACTTCTGCACAGTTACCGAACTTGCCGATGAACTGGCCAAAAAGGAAAAACTCCCGTTCCGTGTCGCACATGAAATCGTTGCCGAGATTGTCGCAAATCGAATTGAAAACGGAAAGACCTGCCTTGATATTGACCCTGCGGTTCTGGACGAATTCAGCGAGAAATATGTCGGCCGCAAACTGAACTGGGATAAGAGCTATCTTCAGAACATCCTTGACGCGCGCAGGTCTGTCCTGAATAAGGGCAGCTATGGTGCTTGTAGTATTGAGGAATGCAGCGCCATGATTGAAGACATCAATGGCAGGCTCTCCAGAGATAAGTTGAGCTTCGATGGTTTTCTGACTGAGATGAAAGTAAACCGCTCCGAACTCGACGAAAAAATAGCCACTTTAGTGGAAGCACTATCAAAATAATTGTTGAGAAAGGAAAGGGAAAAATGAAAAAACTGCTCACTGTGTTTCTTGCCCTTGCGATGGCGCTGTCAATGGCATCCTGCGGCTCTGACTCTAACCCTGGCTCCTCCTCCAAACCTGCCGGTACCGATAATAAAGGCGGTGGTACCTCTGCGGATTACAACAAGCAGTTGGTGATTGGTTCGTCTAACGCAGGCGGCACTTATTATACCATCGGTGCAGGATGGACAACGCTCATGAACGACAAACTTGGTACAAATATTAGCTGCGAAGTTACTGCTGGCCCAGCAACGAATATCCCGCAGGTTGAATCTGGTGATTTGGATTTCGGCATGGTTACCTCCTGGCTGCAAGGCGAGGCCTTTAACGGTGTTGGTACCTTCAGTAATGGCGCAATGACGGAAGGCCGTGCACTTTTCCCCACTCACGTCAGTTACCTACACATGGTTGCGCTGGAAGATAGCACCATCAACACTGTATCGGATTTAAGTGGAAAAGCTGTTGCTTTGGGTACCGCAGGTGCGACTTCAGATGTGGCAGGTCAGGCTGTTATGGATACCTTGGGCGTTGCCCCTAAAGCTATCAGCAACCTCAGTAGTTCTGATCAGCTTAGCGCGCTGAAGGATGGCACTGTTGATGCGATTATGATTGTTGGCGGTACGCCTTCTTCGAACCTGCTGAATCTAGAAACGACTAATGCCTTCAAATATATCACTTTTACCGAAGATGACCTTAGCAAGCTGCTTGATGCATACCCGTTCTGGGCCACTGACGTGATTGATGGTGGGACCTACGAGTGTGAGCCCGATGATTTTACGACGATTGCATTCTGGAACTATGTCGTTGCTGACAAGGATCTAAGTGAAGATTTAGTCTATAATCTGACAAAGACTACGTTTGAAAACTTGGATTATCTTCTCAATGTTGACATTGCCGCAGCTGATATTTCCACTGATAATCTGAATGCTATCGTTACTCCGCTGCATCCAGGCGCTTATAAGTACTATACTGAAATTGGCGTAGATATACCCGATAACATTAAGCCTGTTAATTAAGCTATAAGCGGTTGGTTAAATCTTCCCACGGGCCGAAAGCGTTAGCCTGCCGGCCTGTGGAAAGTTTGGTAATCCGCTAGTCTGGAGGGTAAATATGAGGCTCTTTAAAAAGAATGAAAGCGAAAAAGATGTTGACCTTAAAAAGCTGGAAGAAGACGGAGCGTCGAAGCGGGTTTTAACAGGTGGATGGGAAAAGTTTATTTTCTTCTTTGCGCTTGCTATGGCGTTGTTCCATATTTACGCTCTGGTGCTTTCCTCTACCACTGCGTGGTACCTATATTGTGTGCATGTCGGTGCTGGCGCTGTGATGACATTTGCCTTGTATCGGGGCAGCAAAAAATCCCCGGTTGACCATCCGTCCAAAGTTGACGTGGTTTTGATGGTCCTTATTTCAATCGCATTTGCCTACATGTGTGTCGAAATGGATACATTGATATACCGCATTGGCGTCAATCCGACCGCACTGGACCTAATCGTTGCGATTATTGTAATAGTTTGCGTTTTAGAAATTACTCGCCGCACCTGTGGGATTATCCTTCCTATCATTGCATTGGCCTTCCTTGCCTATGCAAAATTTGGCCATCTGCTGCCTAGCAGCTTTGGCCACCGTGCCTATTCCTGGGAGAAGGTTCTAAGTTTCCAGTTGGGTACAGACGCATTGTTTTCCTCCTCGGTCCAGGCATCTGCAACCTATGTATTTCTGTTCTTACTTTTTGGTGCATACCTCCAAGAGTCTGGCTGCGGTGAGTTCTTCATCCGTTTTTCCAATGCCGTTGCTGGCGCTTCGCGTGGTGGCCCTGCAAAGGTGGCGGTCATTTCAAGTGCTTTGTTTGGAACAGTTTCTGGCAATTCCGTCGCGAATGTAGTTACAACGGGAGCGTTTACGATCCCGCTGATGAAATCAATCGGTTATAAACCAAGATTCGCGGCGGCGGTAGAGGCCACTTCGTCAACCGGCGGACAGATTATGCCGCCGATTCTCGGTTCCGCTGCATTTATCATGGCGGCATTGATTGGGGAACCGTATAAGAATATCATGCTTGCAGCTATTATCCCGGCCGTATTGTATTTCTATACTGTTTTTATGATGGTAGACTTGGAAGCGGCCAAGACAGGCCTTCATGGTATGTCAAAAGATGAGTTGCCTAAACTGAGGGACATTGCAAAAGAAGTCTATTTGCTGTTGCCACTTATCGTTGTCATCGTGACGCTGACTGTATTCAATGTAAGCCCTATCCGTGCGGCGGTTTGGGGCAGCATTACAGCAATTGCAACCACATGGGTAAAAAAGGACTCCAGAATGGGCATCAAGCGATTTTTTACCACGATGTCCTCAGGGGCAAGATCTGCTTGTAGCTTAGTGGCTTCCACAGCTACCGCTGGCATTGTGGTCGGCGTGCTTAATATGACTGGCGCCGGGCTCAAACTGGCTGGAGGGATTGTCAACCTTTCTGGTGGTCATTTGTTCCCTGCGCTTGTTATGACAATGGTGGCTTGCGTGATTATGGGCATGGGGCTTCCGACCACTGCATCTTATTTGATCTGTGTGTCGGTCGCAGCGCCTGCTTTGAACGATTTGGGCATTCCAACGCTCGCGGCACATATGTTTGTTTTCTATTTTGCTTGCCTCTCCGCCATTACGCCGCCAGTTGCGCTGGCAGCATATGCGGGAGCAGCTATTGCAAAAGCGAAACCAATGCCTGTTGCGTTCACAGCGTGTAAGCTTGGTATTGCCGCCTTTATCGTACCGTTTATGTTTGCCTACGCACCCCAATTGATCATGATCGGTACTGTGGGTGAAATTATTCAGACATTGATTACCTCTTTGATTGGCGTCACTGCGATTAGCTTTGGTTTGCAGCGTTATGTATTGAAATATAACCTTAATATAATTGAAAGCACAGTGCTTATAGCGGCGGCACTTTTCCTCATGTATCCGGGCACGGCTACCGACTTCATCGGATTTGCACTCTGTGGTATTGCAGCTTTGCTCGTAATATTCCGGAATAAGATCGTGTTCAAAACTTCTAGCGGTATCTAGTGGCTTTTTGCATATATATTTAAAGCCGCTACAGGAATTGACCCTGTAGCGGCTCAGCCTGTCGAAAAAGTCTGCCGGATGGCAGACTTTTTCATGTAAAGATGATAAAATAAGGGACAAGGGGTGAGAGGAATGTTGGAGCGAGGGAAAGACGAGCGCGGTGTGATAGAAATGGTGGATACAGAAAGCTTGGTGCCGCCCGGGCAT
>OFFH01001466.1_pt1 | contig 12013 bp, 10 predicted proteins | sample 1521341 | NCBI WGS metagenome assembly OFFH01 (sample SAMEA3504108, study PRJEB24116) | mouse gut metagenome | biome: mouse gut; feature: mouse-associated habitat; material: faeces | place: Denmark | collected 2011 | reverse complement strand
GATTGGCTAACATCAAATCTGCGAAAAAGAGAATTTTAGTAACTGAGACGAGAACAGCTCGCAATAAAGCTATCAAATCTGCTGTTAAGACTTCTATTAAGAAAGTAGAGGCTGCGATCACAGCTAAGGAAAAAGAGGCTGCTCAGGCTGCGTTGAAAACTGCGATTTCTCAAATCAGCAAAGCTACTTCTAAGGGCGTATATCATAAGAATACCGCTGGAAGAAAGATTTCCCGTTTGACCAAAGCTGTCAACAGCCTTGCTTAATTATTTTCATACAACAAAGAATCCTGCAGCCGATCGCTTTAGCGAGATTTCGTCTCCGACACTGCAGAGCGATCCTGCCTAAGAGGCTTTGTTCTCTTATAGGACGATATCACAAAAAGGAAACCAATTCCGTCATGTTGGTTTCCTTTTTATTTCGCCATTATTCCTAGTAAAAGGCAACGCTGTCCCTTATCTTTACGGTAGCGGATTCTCTGTAATATATTCCTCCATGATTGCTGCCGCCATCCGTACTAGCTTGGGACAGGGACGCTTCTTGTAATACTCTTTTGTCCGTTTCTCTGGTTCTGGTTCCTGCCTCTTTTGCTCCAATCCCAGTAATTCACGGCACACGATGGAGCCGTTTTCCACCTCATATGCTTTGGCAAGCTCCTGAATTCTCTGATAATGTTCTGTCTTGCTGGTGTGCGCGCCTGGGGTATCATAGCCATAAAGCATCCCTGCCGCCATGAACATTCCGCTGACAGCGCCGCAGACTTCCCGAAGCCTGCCCATGCCCCCGCCAAAAGAAGAGCTCAGCTTCGCCGCTGTTATCTCATCCATTTCATACAAATCCTGAAATGCCAAGAATACCGCCTGCGCACAGTTATAGCCCTTTCGGAAATTCTCTTCCGCAGCTTCCCCGTATTTACTCTTTTCGAAATCTATCATATAAAAACATCCTTTCTTTCGTTCTACAACGCATGAAGGTTCTTCAACGAAATATCCATGATTGGCGCAGAATGAGTCAGAGCGCCGCTGGAAATATAGTCCACGCCCAAGGAAATATAGCGTTCAATATTTTCCTTTGTGACATTGCCAGAACATTCAATCTCCGCCCGCTTGCCGATTACCGCAATCGCCTCTCTCATTTCGTCCACGCCCATATTATCTAGCATGATAATGTCTGCTCCAGCTTCGACTGCCTCTTTCACCATTTCCAAAGACTCACATTCAATCTCTATTTTGCGCACAAACGGAGCATATTCTTTCGCCATTTCCACTGCTTGCTTCACGCCGCCGGCTGCCCCGATATGGTTGTCTTTGAGCAACACTCCGTCTGACAGATTATAACGGTGGTTATATCCCCCTCCTGTCTTTACTGCGTATTTCTCAAAAATGCGGTTATTGGGAGTCGTCTTCCTAGTATCCAGCAATTTCACCTTGCTGCCTTCAAGCAACATTGCAATAGAATGGGTGTAAGTGGCAATCCCGCTCATTCTCTGAAGATAATTCAGCGCCGTGCGCTCTCCCGATAAGATGGCGCGGATATCTCCAGTAACAGTTCCTATGAGTTCTCCCTTCCTGACCGAATCCCCATCCTGGAAGTGAAGCAACACTTCAATATCCTGATCCAACAGTTCAAACACCCGCTGGAAGACAAACAGACCAGAAAGAATTCCGTCCTGTTTGCAAATTAACTGCGCCTCGCCTCTGCGGCCCTTTGGCATTACCGCATTGGTGGTCACATCTTCACTGGAAATATCTTCCCGCAATGCAGAAAGAATCAATTCATCCACGTTTAAGGTCATGGTTATGTTGTTGTTCATATACTTTTTTCATCCTCTCTATTTCTTGCCGCACCAGTTCCTGATTCTCCTGGTGCAGCTTTGTCAAATCGGTATATTGTTCTGGACAAAATACTTGTTCCTCTCTGGGCAGGCTCTGCGCACTCTCCCTCGCAATCGCCTGTGCCGCCCTGTCTGCAAATACCAGGCTTTCCAGCAAGGAATTGCTGGCAAGCCGATTCGCTCCATGCACGCCATTACAGCTCGTCTCTCCTACCGCATACAATCCCTGCATAGACGTTTTGCCATCCATATCGGATTGAATGCCGCCCATAAAATAATGCTGGCCTGGAACTACCGGGATGCATTCCTTGGTTATGTCATATCCTTCCTCCATGCACCGCTGATAAATATTGGGAAAATGTCCCAGGATATCATCCTTGGGAACATGCTCCATGGAAAGCCAGACATACGGTTTTCTGTCTTTCTTCATCTGCTCTTGAATGGCATGGGTCACAATGTCCCTTGGCTGCAGCTCATCTACAAATCGCTCCATTTTGCCGTTATAAAGCACTGCCCCCTCCCCCCGGACAGACTCTGAAATTAAAAACTTCCGTCCAGGTTTCTCTGTATACAAGGTCGTAGGATGAACCTGGACAAAATTAACGTCCTGTAATGGAATTTGATGACGTAGCGCAATTGCAAGGGCGTCCCCTGTCAAATGCGGAAAATTCGTAGAATGACGGTATAAGCCCCCAATTCCGCCACATGCAAACACTGTATGCTGCGCTCGGACCGGTATCACCTCTTTCGCAGAATCCACTGCTATGATGCCGCAGCAACTTCCATTGTCGCAAAGAATATCTATCATTTCCGTGTATTCATACATCGTGATATTGCTGCGTCTTTTTACCTGTTCCAGAAGCTTTCCTGTAATTTCCTTTCCGGTAATATCTTCATGGAACAATATTCTCGGCTTGGAATGTCCCCCTTCCCTGGTAAAAGCCAATTCCCCGTTCCTCCGGTCAAACTGCACGCCGTAACGAATCAAATGCTCGATGATCTTTCCAGAGCTGCGAATCATGATTTTCACCGATTCCGGGTTATTCCTGTAATGTCCCGCCTTCATGGTATCTTCAAAATAGGCTTCGTAATCTTCTTCGGAGCGGAGCATGCAGATTCCTCCCTGTGCCAAAAAGGAATCGCTGTTCTCTGCCGCATCCTTGGTTATAATCGCCGCCTTAATATGTTCTGGAAGCCGCAGCGCACAAAATAAGCCTGCCGCTCCGCTGCCCACAATTATAACCTCTGTCTCTCTTTCCATGGTGCCTCCCATTTAATGTAAAAATTTCTGCAGCACTGTCATGCACTGCTTAATGTCAAGGGGTTTTGGTATGTGCGCATTCATACCGATGTTTAAGCATCTTTGCGCATCGTCAGAAAATGCATCGGCTGTCATCGCAATAATCGGAAGATCCCGGTCACTGCGATCCAGTCCGCGAATCGCTTCCGTGGCCTCATACCCATTCATCACCGGCATGCGGATATCCATCAATATCGCATCATACGTCCCAGGCTCTGACGCTTCAAAAAATTCCAGACATTCCTTGCCGTTGCAAGCATGAATCAGCTCCATTCCTGTAGCGGAAAGAATCTCATTGGCAATCTCCCAATTGAGGTCAATATCTTCAGCGAGAAGAACTTTCTTACCAGTAAAATCTATATTCTGGCTGTCCTTGCCATCATCTTTTCTCTCAAGTCCTTCCACATACTTACTAAGACATGCAAATAAAGTAGACTTAAACAATGGCTTTGAAATGAATCCTTCAATATCCAATTTGTCTGCCTCTTCTTCAATATCGTTCCAATCATATGCAGACATCAAAAACAGAGGAATTCTTTTCGGCACCCTTCTTCGGATCTCACGGATTGTTTCCATTCCATCCATCTCAGGCATTTTCCAGTCAATCAATACAAAATCAAAATCCTTGCCTTCTCTGTGGCGCTCTTCCAGCAACTCCACTGCCTGCGCTCCATGTTGTTCCCACTGCGCATGAACTCCAAGTTCCTCCAGATTTGAGGTTGCCGTAAGACAGAGCTGTTCATTATCGTCAACTACCAGCACATCCCATTCCGGAAGCTTCATGTGCGCCACAACCCCTTCCGCTTTCTTGAGGTCCAAGACCACAGTAAATTTACTTCCCTTTCCTTTCTGGCTCTCCAACTCAATGCTACCGCCCATAAGGCTTACAATGCTTTTCGTGATGGCCATTCCCAGTCCTGTTCCAGCAATATGATGTACCTGGTCTGTCTGCTCTCTGGTAAACGTATTCCAGATTTTCTTCTGGAATTCCTCAGTCATTCCTATTCCGTTGTCTGCCACGCTGAAACTGGTCCTTATGTAATCCTCTCCTTTGGGAGAAGCTTCCTGGCTTAAGTGGATATCAATCCTGCCGCCCTCCGGCGTATACTTCACAGCGTTGGACAAAAGATTGAGTGACACCTGATTGAGGCGGACGCCGTCACCGTAAATTTCCTCGCATAAAATCTGGTCGATAAAAATGTCAAAATGCTGATTTCTGGACTTGATCTGAGGCTGAATGATATTTACAATGTCATCCATAACCTCCCTAAGAGACATCACCTCAATATTAAGCGTCATTTTTCCGCTTTCAATCTTAGACATGTCGAGCACGTCATTGATCAGCCCCAGTAAATGCTTGCTGGACAACTTTACCTTGCGCAGGCAGTCTTCCACTCGTTCCCCGTTTTGGATATTCTTCAAAGCGATCTCTGTCATTCCTACAATGGCGTTCATCGGCGTTCGGATGTCATGGCTCATGCTTGCCAAAAATTCACTCTTAGCAGCGTTAGCAACGACCGCTTCTTTTCTTGCTTTGTCCAGTTCCAACATCTGCTGTTTGGACCAGCGGTAGTACAACAAGAAAATAATTCCCATCATTACCAATATAGACAGCATAGAGCCCATCATGATTCCAAGGCGCATCGCATCCAGCTTGGTAACGCTGATATCGATCTTTCCCTCCACCATAGTAGTAACCAGATACCAGTAGGAATTCCCAGCAAGCGGAGAACAATACACCATGCGTTTTTCTCCGTATGCGTATACCCGCATCGAATAGTCCTCGCCCTGTTTCATAGCCTCCTGAAGTTTCTTTACATGCCCCTCAATATGATTTTTTTCCTCTTCCCCATAAGCGTCCATCATCCGCTGAAAATAATTTACTTGGTAGACGCCTCCGTTGCGGATCACGAAATTGCCCTGCTGGTCAATCACATGGGTATAAACCTGTTCATCTTGCTCTTCAAAAAAAAGCACTTCATCAAGATATTCCATGGGAAGGCCCGCTATCAACGCCATGCTCTTTCTCCCATCTCCGAGATCATACGCTGCTTCCACGCCCAGGGCAAGAAATTTTTGGTGATTCTCGTCCCAGCCCTGAGTAACGCATTCTCCCTGTTCCATCAGAGACGTCTGTATCTTGTAATGATCCTCCAACTGTAACTTGCTACCATAAATATCTATCAAATCCCCTTGCTCTGTATAAAATCCAAGATAGGCGAAATCTCTAACCTCTGCCCTTTTTTGTAAGTCTTGCAGCAATGCTTCTCCATACTGGCTTTCCTCTGGGGGATTCGTCAGGATCACGCCAGATACCTGCTGCAGGCGAAGTTCGATGATAGACTGAAATTTCTGTTGCAGCTGTATATTCATTTCCTCCATGTAAATATCGCTGATATCTCTGACTACCTCCTGGGTCATACGGGTCATCAATACAGTCACACCGGTAAACACCAGGATACAGACGGCAATCACCACAATCAGGCTGTTTCTTAAAAACCCTACAATTTTTTTATCCTTCATATGTTCCTCCTACCTACTGGCCGCCTTATTCTATTTCTTTACGCCTTTTCCATCCCGGCTGGCGATCTTAAGTCTGTGCAGCATGATCTGCCTTTCCTTTTCCTCGATGATTCTTTCTTCTTCCCCCACAAGGTACGCTGCTTTTAACTGATCCTTAGGATCAATCTTTATTCCCCGAACTCCGATGGCTCCCTTCTTTTTCCTTGGGACATCCGCCGCAGGAAAGCGCAGGAACATTCCCTTTTCGGTCTGAAGTATAACCGTCTCCTCTGGTGATTGCTCCAGCATTAGAACAGTCAGAACCGTATCTCCTTCATTGAGCTTGGTTGCCGCCGTGGTTCGCTTGGCGACGTCGAATTCATCCCCTGCAACCACTTTTATCATTCCCTGGCTGTTGACAAACAGAAGATTTTTACCGATCAGATTTCCCAGGCAGTTGACATAAACCATCACTTCCCCACTACTGTCATAATTGCTTACATTGTCAAGAGGCGTGCCCTTGTCACGGAACTTTCCAAAAGGAAGCTCTAAGATCTTCACCGTATGAAGCTGTCCCTTGTCTGTAAAAATACAAAGCTTATCCGTGTTCATGCAGTGCATCACATATTTATTTTCTGTATCTGCCGCCTCCCTGTTTCGTTCATACGTCTGTAAATCAATCGTCTTGACATAGCCAAAACGGTCCATCAAAAGCACCACTGGCATCTCTTCTATTTTCTTCTCTTCGTAAACAGCTTCCTTTGCGTTCTCTATCTTGGTCCGCCTTGGCCTTGCATATTCTTTCTGAAACTTGGTCAGCTCCTTGACAATCACCTTCGACATTGCACTGCGGCTGCCTAAGATCTCCTGATATTTTGCAATGTTTAAGAGCGTTGCCTGATGTTCCTTCATCAGCGCTTCAATTTCCAGGCCAATCAGCTTATAGAGCCTCATCTCCAGAATCGCCGTCGCCTGCCGTTCCGTAAAATGAAGCTGCCTGGCATCCGCCACAGATCCTTTATAGCGGAATCTGATCTTGTCTGTATTGCCGTTCATCAGGCAATCCTTAGCATCCTTGATATTTTTAGCGCCTCGAAGTATCTCAATGATCAAGTCAATCACGTCGCAAGCCTGAATCAACCCCTCCTGAATCTCTTTCTTGTCCAGTTCCTTGGCGAGAAGCGTGCGGTATTTCCTGGTGGCAAGCGTATATTGGAAATTCACATGATGGCGGATAATTGGAATAAGTCCCATGGTTTCCGGCCTGCCCTCTGCCACTGCAAGCATGTTAACGCCAAAGGAGTCCTCAAGCCTCGTCTTTTTATACAGCATGTTGCAAAGATTCTCCACATCGGCGCCTTTTTTCAGATCCAGAACGATCCGAATCCCTTCCTTGGAAGATTGATTGGAAATGTCCAGGATATCCGCCGTCTTCTTGGTCTCCACCAGATTCCCCACGTCCATCAGGAATTTTCCGATATTGGCGCCCACCATCGGATAGGGAATTTCCGTAATTACCAGCTTCTGTTTTCCGCCTTTTGCCTGCTCCACTTCCACCTTGCCCCGGATTTTGATCTTTCCAGCTCCGGTTTCATAAATCTGCAGCAAGTCGTCCTGGTTGACGACGATCCCCCCGGTTGGGAAATCCGGGCCCTTGATATGTTCCATCAATTCCTTGGTGGTAATATCGGGATTTTTCATAAATGCCTTAACACCCTCGATCACCTCGAAAAAATTATGCGGGGGAATGCTCGTTGCCATACCCACTGCAATTCCTTCCGCTCCGTTAATCAGCAAATTGGGCACCTTGACCGGAAGCACGGAAGGCTCTTTCTCCGTCTCGTCAAAATTGGGCACAAAATCCACGACGTCCTTGTCCAGATCGGCAAGATAGGCCTCTTGGGTAATTTTCTGAAGACGGGCCTCAGTATAGCGCATCGCCGCCGCTGCGTCCCCCTCAATGGATCCAAAATTGCCATGACCATCCACCAGAGGGAGCCCTTTCTTAAATTCCTGTGCCATTACTACTAGCGCTTCGTAAATGGAACTGTCTCCATGGGGATGATACTTACCCATCGTATCTCCGACAATTCTGGCGCATTTACGGAATGGCCGGTCATGCCGGATTCCAAGCTCATGCATATCATATAAGGTTCTTCGCTGCACCGGCTTTAGCCCATCCCGGACATCCGGCAACGCCCTGGCGATAATCACGCTCATAGCATAATCTATATAGGATTTTTGCATCACCTCAGAATATTCTGTCCGTATGATCTGTTCACTCTGCTGCATGATTGATTCCTTTCTGCATACACTCTGTATTTCTGGCTGCTCTTATATATCCAGTTCTGCATCCTGGGCATGTTCATGGATGAACTCCCGTCTCGGAGGAACCTCCGTTCCCATCAGCATTTCCGTCACATCCGACGCCATTCTGGCATCTTCAATCTCCACCTGCTTTAAAATACGTGTCTTTGGATTCAACGTCGTCTCCCAGAGCTGATCCGCATCCATCTCCCCAAGTCCCTTGTATCTTTGCAAAGTAAAAGAACCTTTGTGTCGTTTTCTATATCTTTCCAGGGCGATATCATCATACAGATATTCCTCCTCCCCCTTGCTAGGCATGGCTTTATAGAGCGGGGGCATGGCGATATAAATATGCCCTTCAAAGATCAGTTCTGGCATAAAGCGGTAAAACAACGTCAACAGCAACGTGGATATATGCGCCCCGTCCACATCGGCGTCCGCCATGATGATAATCTTATGATACCTCAGCTTTGATATATCAAAATCATTGCCATACCCTTCCGAAAATCCACATCCAAACGCATTGATCATCGTCTTAATCTCTGCATTGGCAAGGACTTTGTCAATGCTAGCTTTCTCTACATTTAAAATCTTGCCCCGGATCGGGAGGATTGCCTGAAAATTCCGGTCTCTCGCCGTCTTGGCTGATCCTCCGGCAGAATCCCCCTCCACGATAAATATTTCGCAGCTTAAAGGATCTCTGCTCTCACAATTGGCAAGCTTGCCATTGGAATCAAAGGAAAACTTTTGCTTCGTCAACAGATTCGTTTTCGCTTTTTCTTCCGCTTTGCGGATCTTCGCCGCTTTTTCCGCGCAAGAAATTACTTTTTTGAGATTATCAAGATTTTTGTCAAAATATAACTGAATCTCTTCTCCAGTAATTTTACTTGTAATACGCGCAGCATCCTGATTATCCAGCTTCGTCTTTGTCTGCCCTTCAAACCGGGGATCTGGATGCTTGATAGAAACAATTGCCGTCATGCCGTTGCGCACATCTGCGCCAGTAAAGTTTGAATCCTTTTCTTTCAAAATTCCCAGCTCTCTGGCATAGCTGTTGATGACGGTAGTAAACACCGTTTTAAATCCAGTAAGATGCGTCCCGCCTTCTGCATTATAAATATTATTGCAAAAGCCCAGCACATTTTCATGAAACTCATTTGTATATTGAAAAGCGGCTTCCACTGCAATTGCTTCGCTTTCCCCGTGAAAATACACCACGTCATGAACCGTCTCCACTTTGCGGTTCAGCGCTTTCACAAAGCCGACGATGCCTTCCTCTTCATGAAATTCCACATGTTCCGTCTCTGCTGCCCGCTTATCCTCATAGATGATGGTAAGCTTGGGATTCAAGTACGCAGTTTCATGAAGGCGGCTCTTTACATCCTCTTCCTTAAACCGGGTTTTTTCAAAAATTTCTGGATCAGGAAGAAAATTTATTTTAGTCCCGCTTTTACGGGTCTTGCCCGTGACTGGCAGCAATCCCTGTTGCAGCTCTATCACGGGATTCCCTCGTTCAAAGCGGTCATGATGTATTTTTCCATCCAGATAGACCTCGAGATCTAGCCATACTGACAAAGCGTTCACCACCGACGAACCCACTCCGTGAAGCCCGCCACTGGTCTTATAAGCATCATTGTCAAACTTTCCTCCGGCATGAAGCGTGGTGAATACCAGACGGGCCGCTGAAACACCTTTCTCATGCATCCCAACCGGAATGCCTCTGCCGTTATCTTCCACGGTACAAGAACCATCTTTTTCCAAAGTCACTCTTATAGTATCGCAAAATCCTGCCAAATGTTCATCCACGGAATTATCCACAATTTCATATATTAAGTGATTCAGGCCTTTGCGGGACACGCTGCCAATATACATCCCCGGCCTCTTTCGCACGGCTTCCAAACCTTCCAGCACCGTAATATTGCCAGCGCTGTATTCTTGATTCTCTGCCATTTCTGTCTTCCTTTCCTGCTTCCAGTCTAACATTAGATTCAGATCCTGCGCAGAGATTCGCACAGTTCCTGACAGTTTTGATATCTGTCCTTGGGATGTTCCCTGATGCATCTTGTGATCACCTGAATCCATGTCCTGGACAGTTTCTTCTTGCTGCCCAAAATGAAAAATCCCCGTTCTGCAATCTGATCTGGACGGTTTCCTGTTAAAAGCTGGTACAAGGTCATTCCAAGACTATAAACATCCGTCCTCGCATCCACCCCCATGTTCCAGTCAAATTGTTCTGGGGCTGCATACCCTCTGGTTCCAAAAATAAGCCTGGGTTTCTTATGTTCTGAAATCTCGGTAATAGCTCCGAAATCAATCAGGCGGAGATTTCCTGCTGATTGTATCATGACATTGTCCGGCTTCATGTCTCCATAAACAGTCTGCGGAATATGCTGGTGCAAATATCCCAGCATCAGGCATAAATCTTTCCCCCACCTGGCGACATCCTCACAGGGCTGAGGGCCCAGACGCCGCAGCCGATTTCCCAATGTCTCCCCTTCTAAGTATTCCATTACGATGTAATCCGCATGACGAACACTTAAAACTTCAAATATTTCAGGAAAATAAGGATAATTCAGCTTCCTTATAAACTCTGCCTCTCGTTTTGCAATATCGCACATCTTAGCATCAGCCAAAGCCGCCACTTCTTTCAACGCACGCTTCTTTCCGCTGACCCTGTCACAGACAAGGTACACCCGGGAGCTTCCGCCCTGCGCCAGGTCCTGCAATACCTCATAACGCTGTTTGAGCACTTGCCCTGCTTTTAGCATCAACATTCTCCTTATCTTGCGACGATCGATATTCTCCTACTGTCTGATATTTTGAGAAACCCATGACTCTTCCTGCGGCACATAAATTTCGTTATTCCTTGTGCTCCCACATTTTTTCATGCTCTGCTTTTTTATCCCGGAGCATCAGTTCTTGCACTGCCTCCGCAACTGGCTTGTCAAAAAACAGCACCTGATTGACCTGTTCAATAATCGGCATCGGCACCTGATATTTTTCTGAGAGCCCAATCGCTGCTTTTGCAGAATAGACTCCCTCGACTACCATCTGCACTTCCTGGGTTGCTTCTTCCATCGTCTTTCCCTGGCCAATAAGCATCCCGGCTTTGCGATTGCGGCTGTGAACGCTGGCGCAGGTGACAATTAAGTCCCCGATTCCTGTCAAACCGCTTAGCGTTTCATATTGAGCGCCCATGGCCAAAGCAAGCCTGCCGATCTCCGTGATTCCCCTGGTAATCAGCGCCGCCTTGGTATTATCTCCATAACCAAGTCCGTCCGCGATACCAGCGGCGAGCGCAACTACATTTTTGAGTGCTGCTCCAAGCTCTATCCCCAACACATCCGGACTTGTATACACTCTAAATACATCACTCATAAAAATATTTTGAATATATTCCGCAATCGCTTTTGTCCTTGCTCCCACCACGATTGTTGTGGGGATGCCTCTTCCTACCTCTTCAGCATGTGAAGGCCCTGACAACACTGCCACTTCCGCCTCTCATAAGATCTGTAATCCCAGTTCATGCCGATAGACATTATGTCATCATGGTAGACTCTTCGATTCCCTTGGCAACATTCACTACAATTTGTCCATCTGCCACACAGGATTTCATATGATGAGCAGTTTCCCTGGTAAAGGACGAGGGAACCGCAAGCACCAGAACATCTTTTCCGTCTATAGCTTCGGATAATTCTGTTGTAAATACAATGCTGTCGGCAAGTTTGACCCCTGGAAGCTTTTGTGTTCATGCTCTTGTTTGAGCATATCAATTTCGTCTTTCAAAGCAGACCATACTGCAATTTCATGTCCATTGTGATGCAGAAGCGCTGACAGAGCAATTCCCCAACTCCCAGCTCCTATAATTCCTATTTTTGCCATTATTACACCTCCAGCCTTTCTTTTTATTTGTCTTCCTTTTTATTCAGATAAGTCTTTCTTTCTTTTTTGTGAATCAGCCTGTCAATATTTGCCCGATGCCCCCAAAAAGCCAGCAGTGCCAGAAGCGTTGTGACAAGATAAAGTTCATTTAATGCAGTCTGATCCATTCCCCATACACCCATCTGCCC
>OFFH01001462.1_pt1 | contig 12036 bp, 9 predicted proteins | sample 1521341 | NCBI WGS metagenome assembly OFFH01 (sample SAMEA3504108, study PRJEB24116) | mouse gut metagenome | biome: mouse gut; feature: mouse-associated habitat; material: faeces | place: Denmark | collected 2011 | reverse complement strand
GATCGACGCACGACAAGAAAACAGGCCCTGGTTCCTTGCGGAAACCAGGGCCTGTTTTATATCGGAAGAAACCAGGGAAAGGTTATTTCACTTCGGTGAAGTCGGCGTCCATAACGTCATCGCCCTTGTCCTGGCCACCATAGCTGCCCTGTGCGTCTGTCGCCCCCTGCGAACCGGCGGCACCGGGCTGTGCACCGGCAGCTCCGCCCTGCTGCTGGTAGAGCTGTTCGGCCAGCTTGTGCGAGGCCTTTGCCAGTTCTTCCGTGGCAGTCTTGATGGCGGCGGCGTCTTCGCCTTCCATGATCGTTTTCAGCGCTTCCATCTTGGACTGGATATCAGCCTTGAGGCCTGCATCCAGCTTGTCGCCGAGGTCATTCAACGACTTCTCCGTGCCGTAGATCAGGCTGTCGGCATGGTTGCGCGCTTCAATGACTTCCTGCTTCTTTTTGTCGTCAGCCGCATGGGCTTCAGCCTCGCGTACCAGATTCTGGATCTCAGTTTCCGACAGGCCGGAAGAGGAGGTGATCTGAATGGACTGCTGCTTGCCGGTGCCGAGATCTTTGGCTGACACGTTGACGATGCCGTTGGCGTCGATGTCAAAGGTAACTTCAATCTGGGGCACACCTCTTCTTGCAGGAGGAATCCCATCCAGACGGAATTGTCCCAGTGACTTGTTATCCCTGGCAAACTGTCTCTCGCCCTGCACAACATTGATGTCCACTGCCGTCTGATTGTCTGCCGCAGTAGAGAAAACCTGGCTGTGCTTGGTGGGAATGGTGGTATTTCTCTCAATCAGTCTGGTAGCCACACCGCCCATGGTCTCAATGGAAAGGGACAGCGGCGTTACATCCAGAAGCAGGATATCGCCCGCACCGGCATCACCTGCCAGCTTTCCGCCCTGCACCGAAGCGCCGATGGCCACACATTCGTCGGGATTCAGAGATTTGCCGGGTTCCTTGCCTATCAGCTGTCTCACCTTTTCCTGCACTGCAGGGATACGGGTAGAACCGCCTACCAGAAGTACCTGGCCCAGGTCGGAGTTGTTCAGGCCTGCATCCTTCATGGCATTCTGCACGGGAACTGCCGTTTTCTCCACCAGGTCATGCGTCAGCTCCTCAAACTGAGCGCGGCTCAGATTCATGTCAAAATGCCTGGGGCCTTCCGCCGTTGCCGTGATAAAAGGAAGATTGATATTGGTAGTCATGGCGCTGGAAAGTTCTTTTTTGGCCTTTTCTGCCGCTTCCTTCAGTCTCTGCATTGCCATCTTGTCATTGGAAAGATCTACACCTTCCGCCTTCTTAAACTCAGCCAGCATCCACTGGATAATCTTATTGTCAAAGTCATCGCCTCCCAGATGGGTATCGCCGTTGGTGGCAAGCACTTCGATAACGCCATCCCCGATCTCAATAATAGAGACATCAAAGGTACCGCCTCCCAGGTCATAAACCATGATCTTCTGCTCTTTCTCATTGTCAAGGCCGTATGCCAGGGCAGCCGCCGTAGGCTCATTGATAATACGCTTTACTTCCAAACCGGCAATCTTGCCCGCATCCTTGGTTGCCTGGCGCTGGGCGTCATTGAAATATGCCGGTACCGTGATAACCGCCTCGGTAACCTTCTCTCCCAGATAGCTCTCTGCGTCGGCCTTCAGCTTCTGCAGAATCATGGAAGAGATCTGCTGGGGCGAATATCTCTTTCCGTCAATGGAGCGTCCGTTGTCCGTACCCATATCTCTCTTGATGGAAGAAATGGTCTTCTCCGCGTTGGTCACTGCCTGACGCTTTGCAGGCTCGCCAACCAGTCTCTCTCCGGTCTTTGTAAAAGCAACTACAGAGGGTGTCGTCCGTGCGCCTTCCGCGTTTGCAATGACAGTGGGCTTGCCGCCCTCCATAACTGCCACGCAGCTATTTGTAGTACCAAGGTCAATTCCGATAATCTTACTCATTTTATATCCTCCTATTTCACACCATATCTGTGATCAATCTGCATTTTCTATCCAAAATTTTACTTTTGAACCATTTCTTACTCTACCACGGCAACCATGGAATGTCTCACCACACTGTCCCGGTACATATAGCCTTTCTGTAATTCCTGCGCTATAACGCCGGATCCATAGGTTTCGCTTTCCACCTGCATCACCGCATTATGGAGATTGGGGTCAAATTCCTGCCCTACCGCCTCAATGGGCTTCACACCTATATTTTCCAGTTCCGTCAGAAGCTGTTTGTACACCCGCGTCATCCCGTCCACAAAGGGGTCTTCCTTTTTCTCTTCCGGAACGGTCTGCAGTCCTCTCTCAAAGTTGTCGACCACTGGAAGAATCTTCTCCACAACGCTCCTGGCTCCTGTTTCAAACATAGCGTGCTTTTCTTTTTCCGTGCGGTTCCGGAAATTTTCAAATTCGGCCAGCTGGCGTTTCACTTTATCCTCCAGCTGTTCGATCTGCTCCTTATACCCCTGGGATTTTTTATCCAGCTTCGCCTGCTTTTTCGCAGCTCTTTTTTCTGCCCAGGTCTTCGGGTCTTCTCCCTCGGGAGGCGCCGTGTCTTCCCCGGCACTTTCCGGGTTCTCTTCCTCGCCCTGTCCTGCTTCCGGCTCCGGGGACTGTTCCTCCCCACACTCTTTCTGAACCGCAGCGGCTTCGGGAGTTTCCTGATCATTCTCTTTTTCTATTTCCATGTCTCGTTCCTGATCTGCCATATCTCCAATCTTTAACCTCCAATCCTTTCTTCAGCTTCCGCTATGTTTTTTCCTGATTCCTGTATAGTTCATCAAGCTGGGACTGAATGGTCCTCAGCGTAACTACCACCTTGTCATAATCCATCCTTTTGGGTCCCACAATTCCAATGGTTCCCTTCATGCCGCCCCCCAGTTCGTAAGTCGCCGTAACCACGCTGCAGTCCCGCATACTCTTCACCGGGGTCTCGGAACCAATATAAACCTGGATTCCCGTTTCCTCCACATCCGCATGGGCCTCCTGAAGAAGTTCCCCCAGCAGCTGCTTTTCCTCAAAGGTATTGATCAGTTCGCTGGCTTTCTGCTGGTCTGCCAGTTCCGGATACCGGAAAATATTGTTGGTGCCGCTGGTATAGATTTCCAGGTCCTCCTCTGCCCTTATGGCCTCTGCCACCGCGTCGATAACTTCCCCCACAATATGGCTGTGGATCCCCGCCTGCTGCTTCATAACCGCGATCATGGCCAGATTGATTTCATCGATGGCCAGCCCGTTTAAATGAGTGTTCAGCAATATATTCAGCTTCAGCAGCGTCTCGTCATCCAGTTCTTCCTCCACGGGAAGGATATTGTTTTTAATCACATTGCCCTCAATGACAATCACTGCCAGCAGCTGCCTGGCATCCACCCGGGAAAGCTGGATGAATTTCAGTTTGCTGCGCTTTGTCTGCGGAGCGGAAATCATGGTGGCATACTGGGTATTCTGTGCAAGAACCCTGGCCACATGCTTCAGAAGCGTCTCAACTTTGTTCTGGCGCTCCAGCAGCATCTCCTTCATTTCCCTCATCTCCACAACTTCCCGTTCCTTTTCCTCCATCATGGCATCCACATAAAAGCGGTAGCCTTTGTCCGAAGGGATCCTGCCCGCGGAAGTGTGGGGCTGGAAAATATACCCCATTTCCTCCAGATCAGCCATCTCGTTCCGAATGGTTGCCGAGCTCAGGTTCAGGTCGGTGTACTTGGAAATGGTTCTGCTGCCAACCGGTTCCCCGGTCTCCAGGTAATTGCGGATGACCGCCTGCAGGATTTTTCTTTTTCTCTCATCCAGCTCCATCCAGGCTGCCTTCCTTTCTGTTATTAGCACTCATTTGTAAGGAGTGCTAACATCTTTAACCATAAAATATCACTTACCCTATACATTGTCAACCAATTTCCTGAAAAATAATTCTAAAAAAATTCTAAATATAATTTTCTGCAAAAAAGCGACATCCTAATGCCGCACTGAATGCAACATTTCGGATGCCGCCTTTTTGGTTTTCGTCCGGGTCCGGAAACTCAGATGTCAAAACTTCCCTTAACCTCACCGTTCATCACGTAATAAACCTTGTTTTCTTCCGGTTTTACATAAAGTTCAATGCTGGCCAGATCCCCTGCTTTCTGCTTATGTTCTGATTTCCATGCCTCTTTGGCAATCTTCATCAGTTCTTCCTCTGCACAGGACTTTCCCGCGTACTGTACGTGCAGGGTACACTTAACCTCAGGCTTCTTTGCAGCAGTCTGGGTTGTTGTCTTTTTCGTTGTCTTGGAAGTTTCCGTTTTAGAAGCTGCCTTCTTTGCCGGTGCCTTCTTTCCTCCTGCTGCTTCAGTCTCCGCTGCCTTGGGTTCTGCTACTGTTTCTTCTGCCTTTATATTTTCTGTCTTAGTTTCAATAGCTTCAACCTTTGCTGCTTCCACAGTGTTCACTGCGGACTCCGTAGCTTTTTTTCTTGCCATAATGCCACTTCCTTTCTTTCGGTACATTCAAATATTTCATGATAAGACCAGGTTCTGCAGCTTTTCTGCTACCTGCCCTAAAGCATTGTATTCCATTTTTGGTAAAAAGTCAACTATGTAGTGTTTTATTGTCTTATCTAAAAGTTTAGATGCTTACGCATTGTGTGCGCGCTTCCAGGCTCACCGGGTCCCTTGCCTGATAATCAAACAGAACAAAATACTGCTGTCCGCCGGCGCCCCCCTGTGCCATCTGCTCCCTGTCCCACACCGGATAAGTAAACGGTTCCAAATGCGTCATCTTGCCCAGCTGTCTCCGGTCCCGGCCCTCATAACCTGTCAGAAAACGATGTTCCCGCTCTTCCCTCTCATAAAAATTCCTGATTTTTTCCTGATATCCTGATAATTCTGCCGCAAAATCCGGCCGGCTCTTCAGGTTTTCACGAAGATATATGTCATAAGTGAGAAGTTCCCGGTACGCTGCCAGCCGTCCCGGATCCTGTTTTTTCACAAACTCCAGAAGCATCTCATACCGGCGGATCCGGGAGAAAGTGGCTGTGGTCCATCCTTCCGTCAAAAAATTCCGCCAATGTCTCATACATGGCAAACGGATCCCCGAATGCACGCTCCAGAAAACACATGGTATGAACAAACTGGGCGCTGTTATAATACACTTCCACCATTTCCTCCACCCGTTTCAGTTTCAGTACCTGGGCATAGGACAGCCATTTGGTACACAGCACTTCATATGGCGGCTGTTCCAGATACCGGATACCATATTCCCCTGCCTTTTCCCACATTCCGGAACCCTTCAGCACTTTCAGGAAGCCAAGCTGCAGCTGCTGGGGCCGCATCCGGTAAACTCTGTTGAAAGACATGCGGAAGCTTTCATAATCTTCATAGGGAAGCCCTGCAATCAGGTCCAGATGCTGGTGCACATTCCCTCCGCGGCGGATATCCGCCACATTTTTCTCCAGTCTTTCCAGATCCGTCCTGCGGTGTACGGCCTCCAGGGTCCGGGGATTCACCGACTGGACACCGATCTCAAGCTGCGCCAGCCCGGGCCGGAACCGCCCAAGCAATGCCGTCTCCTCCTGCCGGAGAATATCCGCGGAAATCTCGAAATGAAAATTTGTGACACCATTGTCATGTTCATAAATATACTTCCATATTTCCATGGCATGTTCATGGCGGCAGTTAAATGTCCTGTCCACAAATTTTACCTGCCTTACTTTGTGATCCAGAAAAAACTGCAGTTCCCTTTTTACCACACTGATATTGCGGAACCTGACCTTCTTTTCCACGGAAGACAGACAATAACTGCAGTCAAAGGGACATCCCCTGCTGCTCTCATAGTAAATGATTCTGTTTTCAAACGGTTCCAGGTCATCATACAAAAACGGGATTTTGCTGAAATCTGTCAGCTCACGGCAGCCAGTGTATCCTGAATGCAGGTACAGGCCCCTGATCTTGTCCAGCTGTCCCTCTCCCATATAAAATGACATCAGCTCCCTGAAAGTGTCCTCCCCTTCCCCCGCCATGATACCGCTCAGCTGAGGGTAACTGTCCAGAATCACATCCGCGCCCCAGGATACCTCCGGGCCTCCCAGCCACAATGCCGTACCGGGCAGGATCTTGGGCAGTTCCGCCAGCATCTCCCGCACCATCCTCCAGTTCCAGATATAGCAGGAAAAGCCGATGGCATCCGGCTTTCTGGCATATAAATCTGCAAGAATCTCCTGCATGGGCTGATTTATGGTATACTCTGCCAGTTCCACAGATTTCCGGTGTTCTTCTTCCACGCAGGCACGCAGACTGTAAATGGCCGGATTGGAATGTATATATTTTGCATTCACCGCCGCCAGTATAAATTTCACGCTAACCTCCATACCGCCTCCGGCGGCTCTCATTCAAATACAAAACACCGCCTTGGGCAGTTCAAATCCAAATACAAAACGCCGCCTCCGACGGTTTAAATCCAAATACAACGCCCGGTATCAGGCAAAGTAATGGACATTTAAAGTCCGAACCGGGTCTCCAGCTCCGCCCACATTTCCTGGGGTAATTCCGCAATGGAAGCCGCCCCCGTATTCCTGGCTTTCTCTTCCATGGCAAGAATGCAGCGGAAAAAATAATTTACGCCCGTGACAAGGCTTTTTTTCACGGCTTTATTCAGCGTAAATCCCACCTCATCCACACCGCTTTCCGCAAAGGCCTTAAGATAAGTCTCCACATCATAAGGAATGGTCACAAGCTCTGCCTCCCATCCCCTTTCATTGCCTGATAATATGGCAAACTGGGCCCGCCGGCCCACGCCGTCCATGGCAAGGCCCAGCGCACCGGGGTTCAGATAAGTCTTTCCCTGCACAATGTCGGTTTCCTGATGGTGGCTGTGACCGCCAAGCAGATACCGGTATGGCAGCCGGGCCATAACCTTTTCCTTCAGCCCTTCTTCCTTTTCCACATTGCCCCGCACTTTTCCGGGTGTTCCATGGCAAATATAAAGCAGGGGACAGCCCTCTATCCGCACTTCCCTCTCCGTGGGCAGGGACGCGAAAAATGCCATGTCTGTCTCCGTGAGATGCTCCATGGTATAGTACAATGTGCCGTTGGCTGAGGAGGGCTTCCAATTTTCCCGGTTTCCCTTATTGTCCAGCAAATAATCCTCCCGGTTTCCGCGAATCATGTGACAGGGATATTTTTCACGCATTTCATACAGAAATTTCATGGTTCGCTCCGGATATGGCCCATCCGTCACATAATCTCCCAGGGAAATGATCCCGTCCACCGGATGCTCCCCAATATATTCCCCAAAAGCTTCCAGCGCCTTATAATTTCCGTGTACATCACTGATCACTGCCCATTTTGCCATGTCGTCCTCCATACTGTTTAAGGTGTGTCGGAAAACGTTTTGCCGACACACCCTGAAAAATTTTCCTATTCTGTTTTTTACATCCTTTCAGCAATCCGGAAATGCATTTTCAGACACGCTCTACGAAAGGAGACTGGCCGTGAACCGGTCAAAAGCTTCCCGGCCTTTAGGCGTCCTCTTGTACACACCGGCATCTTCCAGCACTTCCATAAATACCAGACCTATCTCTTTCTCCACAATGCTGTCAATATTGGAGCCATCGATTCTGTCATATCCGGCCGAAAATTCCTCCACCCAGTCCGCATGCTTTGCCAGTGTCTCGTCGGCCCGAAGATCTGCCCCGCATAAAATCGCTTTTTTCAAAGCTGCCATCTCTTCTTTCAGGCGGGCCGGAAGCACGGCCAGCCCCATTACCTCAATCAGGCCAATGTTTTCTTTCTTAATATGATGCAGTTTCCCATGAGGATGATAGACGCCCAGCGGATGCTCCTGCGTGGTAATATTATTCCGCAGCACCAGATCCAGTTCAAAATTCTCCCCCCGTTTTCTGGCGATGGGTGTTATGGTATTATGGGGTTCCTTGTCCGTATACGCGTAGATAAATGCGCTTTCATCCGTATATCCGCGCCATTTTTCCAGTATCACGTCTGCCAGCGCAATGATACGGTCACTGTCCGGACCGCTAAGCCGGATCACCGACATGGGCCATCTGACAATGCCGGCCGTCACATCCCCGAATCCCGGCACCGTAAAATCTCTCTCCACCGGCGCCTTCGCCATGGGAAACTCATAATGGCCGCCCTGAAAATGGTCATGGCTTAAAATGGAGCCTCCCACAATGGGAAGATCCGCGTTGGAGCCTACAAAATAATGAGGAAACTGCTTTACAAAATCGAACAGTTTACAGAAAGCGGCGTGGTCAATCTTCATTGGCACATGCCGGAAGTTGAACACAATACAGTGCTCGTTATAATATACATAAGGAGAATACTGAAATCCCCACTGACTGCCGTGAATGGTCACCGGAATAATCCGGTGATTCTGCCTGGCCGGATAATTGATCCTGCCCGCATACCCCTCGTTCTCCCGGCACAGCAGGCATTTGGGATATCCTGACTGCTTTGCGTTTCTGGCCGCGGCAATGGCCTTGGGATCCTTTTCCGGTTTTGATAAATTTATGGTGATATCCAGATCCCCGTATTTTGTGTCCACAGTCCACTTCATATCTTTTCGGATGCGGTATCTCCTGATATAATCGGAATCCCCGCTGAATTTATAATAATGGTCCGTGGCCGCCCTGGGGGATTTCTCCCGGTACAGCTGCCAGAACGTCCCGATGACCTGGCTGGGCCTGGGCAACAGCATGCCCATCACCCTGGTGTCAAACAAGTCGCGGTACGCCACACTGTTCTCGGGCAGAATCCCTTTTTCATAAGCATAGTCACACATCCGGGCCAGAATTTCCTCCAGTCCTGCCTCCTGCTCCCCTTCTCCCGCCTCCGGGGCAGTTCCCTCCCCGGATTCCTCCGGTTCGTCCAGTTCAAAAAGTTCCAGCAGCCTGTTTGTGGTAAAAACCACATCCTCTTCCGGCACCAGTCCTGTCCGCACTCCATAATTAACCAGTTTTCTGATGTCTGTCTGTATCATTCTTCCGCCCCCTGCCTCTCTGTATTTTTATGTTATGCCGGTTTTGCCGTCCGGACAGCTTTGTGTCTCCGGTTCCCTCCCGGCTTTCCATGGCCCGGGAAAAATTCCTTCTATGACACCGGTGCCCCTATCCTGCTACATCGCACAGGGACCATTTCCCACTTCCACCACATAAAAATCTGCCGCGTAACCGATTTTCGCCTCATATGCCCTGCCCACCTGATCAATGAAGCAGTCAATGGCCTCATCCTTCACAATGCTCACGGTGCATCCGCCGAAACCGGCTCCGGTCATACGGGAGCCGATAACCCCCTCCACCTTCCAGGCTTCTTCCACCAGAGTGTCCAGTTCCACGCCGGTCACCTCATAGTCATCCCTGAGAGATACATGGGATGCATTCATCAGCTGCCCGAACAATGCCACATCATTTGCCTTCAGGGCTTCCACCGCCCGAATGGTACGCTGATTCTCACAGACGGCATGCTTTGCCCTTTTTCTGCGCACATCACTCTGGATGGCAGACTGGTATTTTTCAAAGGTCTCCTCATCCAGATCTCCAAGGCTGTCAATCTTCACCACCTGCTGCAGCTCTGCAAGGGCCGTCTCGCACTCACTGCGGCGTTCATTGTATTTGGAGTCGCCCAGCCCTCTCTTTTTGTTGCTGCTGGCAATGACGATTTTGGCGCCTTCCAGCACAATGGGCGCATATTCAAAGGACAAATCTGCCGTGTCCAGGAAAATGGCATTGTCCTTTTTCCCCATGGCAATGGCAAACTGGTCCATAATACCACAATTTACTTTATTAAAATGGTTTTCCGCATACTGTCCGATCAGCGCCAGATCCTGATTGTTCACTTCAAACCCGAAAAAATCCCGCAGAATAAATCCTGTCAGGACCTCCACGGAGGCAGAGGAAGACAGCCCGGAGCCGTTGGGAATATTTCCGTACAGCATCAGGTCCATGCCCGAAGGAATTTCCATATTCCTTTCGCCAAACGCCCACATAACGCCCTTGGGATAGTTTGTCCAGCCTGCCTCCTTAGACGGCACCAGCTCCTCCAGGGAGGATTCCAGCACTCCCAGCTTCTCAAAATTCATGGAATAAAAACGCAGCTTATGATCCGCCCTCTTCCTGGCCGCCCCATATGTTCCTATGGTCAGCGCGCAGGGAAACACATGACCGCCATTATAGTCGGTATGTTCCCCGATCAGATTGACCCTTCCCGGCGCAAAATATGTCTTCACACCCTCTGTATCCCCAAATACTTCCGCAAATCTTTTTAACAATACGTCTTTCATGCTACCTCCATTCCGTGCGGCACCCTCTGCGGCACTGTTTTGTCCATGAGTCCATTATACATGATTTCTTCCCGTAATTGCCACATTTATTTGTTTTTTGAACCTGCCAAAATGTTAAATTCTGAAAATACATCCGGAAAATTTTACTCAATTATCACTTGATTTTCTTTCTCCGGCTTCTCATGTGCAGACTCAAGCATTGCTTTATTCCCTATTTTACCTTTTTCCGTTATAATGATAACCGTACTGGTACAAACCCGACGGTTTCAGCGGATCCGGACCTGCCCTTTTATGCGTACAGGCTTCCCTTCATAAGACACAACCTGCCCGAATCAGATTTTCCCTATCGGACCGGCGTCCAGGACGCACTGCAGGGTGGAAGATGCCGGAACCACTTGTAACTTTCCCGGAAATCATAATAAAAAGGAGATACATTATGTTTGACACAATGAGCGTAGCACGTAAAATCAGGGAGGCCCGAATCTCCCTGAACATGACACAAATGAATCTGGCCGATGCCATGGAGGTCAGCTATCAGGCTGTCTCAAACTGGGAGCGGGGCAATTCCATGCCCGACATCTCCAAACTGGAGCAGCTCTGCCAGATTCTGCATCTGAAGCTGGATGATTTATTGGGAACGGAACATGCCGCCCGGACACTGGAAAAAGTCATCCACCCGGAGGCAGACTGCCAGCATCCTTCAGAACCTATTACCATAGCAGAAATCCAGGAGGTAGCTCCCCTGCTTCCTCCCAAAGAAATGAATCAGCTGATAGAAAATACACTGGAGAATGAAGAGACTTTTCAGCTTTCTGCCATTGTAGGACTGGCCCCTTATATGGACGAATATCTCCTGGATCATTTTATTCAGAAAGAACACATAAGCCATCCCGAAGATCTGGCAGACATAGCACCCTTTCTGGGTTCCCGGACCCTGGACCGTCTGGTCTCACAGGCTGACCCCGGCCAGGACCTGTCCGTCCTCTACCCTTTCCTGTCGCAGGAAAACCTGGATACACTGGCCCGAAGCAATCCCGACCGGCTTCCTGCCATGGCTCCCTTTCTGGATTCACAGAGTCTGGACAAACTGGTCTCACAGGCTGGCCCCGGACGGGACCTGGCCTTCCTCTACCCTTTCCTGTCACAGGAAAACCTGGATGCACTGGCCCAAAGCAATCCCGACCGGCTCCCTGCCATGGCTCCCTTTCTGGATTTACTGTATCATTATAGTACCACTGTCATTGCCACTGCCACATATCCTATGCCGCGCTCCCTGATGTCCTGTTCTTGGGCTTGGTCTGTTTCAATGCGGCAATGGACTTGTTGTAGATCTCAGGTGTCATCTGGCTGATGTCTCCGATTCCGTACCGCTTCAGCACGTCCTCCAGCGCCACGCCTGTCCTGTTCAGCTCCGCCATCAGCACTATCTCCTGGGGCCCGCTGATGCCGCATTTCCTGTTCCCGGCATTTTCGGGACTAGGGCCATGCCTCCCATCCTGTCCGTCCACGGGTTCTGGTTTCCGTCTCCCTGTCTGCGCCTGTCTCTGGCTGGAACCCTTGTCCCGTTGTTCCATCTGGCCGGTCCCATCCCTTTTCCCGTCCATCTTCTGCCTGCCGTCTCCCTTATGGGTGCCGCCCTGTCCCATGGTGTATACTGTCTGCCCATGGGAATCCGTGATTGCCAGGGATACGATCTCCCTGTTTCCATTGAATGAGATCGCGCTTACTGAAAAGCGCTCATTGGAGAAATATTTATCCCCTTTCTTCTGGATATT
>OFFH01001455.1_pt1 | contig 12075 bp, 6 predicted proteins | sample 1521341 | NCBI WGS metagenome assembly OFFH01 (sample SAMEA3504108, study PRJEB24116) | mouse gut metagenome | biome: mouse gut; feature: mouse-associated habitat; material: faeces | place: Denmark | collected 2011 | reverse complement strand
CGTTATCATAAAATTTAGGTATAAAAATCCTTTATTTACAAATAATAGTGTTACGATTCAACCTGCATGGGCCGTATGGCACATGGGCAAGGCTCCGGCACGGCAGTGCGGCTGCAGGACATTTGTTGTGGATAGACAAAGATTTGTAAATGGAGGATTTTATTTATGAAAGCAACGGGAATTGTGAGACGTATAGATGATTTGGGCAGGATAGTCATTCCGAAGGAAATCCGCAGGACGCTGCATATCAGGGAATCGGATCCCCTGGAAATTTTTACGGACAGGGAGGGGCAGGTTATCCTGAAAAAGTATTCTCCCATAGGGGAGATGAGCACTTTCGCCAGGCAGTATGCGGAAAGCCTGGCCCAGGTCTCCGGTCACGCCGCCCTGATTGCGGACAGGGACCAGTTTATCGCCGCGGCAGGCGGATACAAACAGATGGTGAATAAGTCCGTGAGCAGACAGATGGACGAGAAAATCCATAATCGGGAAACCATCATGGCTTCCCGGGGGGACAGGAGTTTTGTTCCTGTCTGCGATGAGGGAGGAGATGAGTACCAGCACGAGGCCATCGCCCCCATTCTCTGTGAGGGCGATATTATCGGCAGCGTTGTGCTCCTGCAGAACGACAACAAAAGCCGCATGGGGGAAGTGGAGCAGAAGCTTCTGATGTCGGCTGCAGGTTTTCTGGGCAGGCAGATGGAACAGTAGGGGAGAGCATTTTATAAAACGGTGTAGCCGGTGAGGGCTATGCCGTTTTCAGGTTTCGCTCATCTCTTTCAAAAGCCTGATTTTGGTGTCATAGAGTTTCCGGGACAAGTCCACATAGACTTCGTGGGGGTTTACCAGCCGCTTGGTTTCGTCCCATAAGGTGTCCAGTTCCCGCTGGCAGTAATCCCTGATATCCATGACTTTGGGAGAGGTATAGCATCGTTTTCCACCCCTGAAAATCGGTTCCATAAGGGAGCGCAGGCGGTAGGTGCCGCCCTTCAGCCTGGTCTTTTTCCAGGGTTCCAGGGAATCAAAGAGCTCCAGGTCATCGGAATCCAGATATTCCTCGTCCGCCAGGCAGATCAGGTCGGCCTTGATTTTGCCGGTGTCTTTTTCATAGATCCGGTAAATTTTTTTGTCACCGGGATTGGTAATTTTTTCACTGTTTTCGGAAAGTTTGATCTTGGGAATGAAACGTCCGTCTTCTCCGCGGATGGCCGCAAGCTTGTACACACCGCCGAAGGAAGGATTATCCTTGGAGGTGATGAGATTGGTGCCCACACCCCAGGAAGTGATGGCGGCGCCCTGGGCTTTCAGGCTGTCGATGAGGTATTCGTCCAGATCGTTGGAGGCAGAGATAACGGCGTCGGGGAATCCGGCCTCATCCAGCATTTTCCTTGCCTTTTTGGAAAGATATGCCAGATCGCCGCTGTCCAGGCGTATACCGTAGAAAGTCAGGGGAATGCCTGCCCGGCGCATTTCGGTAAACACCCGTATGGCATTGGGAACGCCGGATTTCAGGGTATCATAGGTGTCTGCCAGCAAAATGCACGCGGAAGGATACATGTCCGCGTATGTTTTGAAGGCAGTGTATTCATCCGGAAAACTCATAATCCAGCTGTGGGCATGGGTTCCTTTCACGGGGACGTCAAAAAGCTGGCCGCAGAGCACATTGCTGGTGCCGATACAGCCTCCTATGATGGCTGCCCTGGCCCCATAGGTGCCGGCGTCCGGCCCCTGCGCACGGCGGAGTCCGAATTCCATGATGCCATCTCCCCTGGCGGCGTAACAGACCCTGGCCGCTTTGGTGGCAATAAGGCTTTGGTGATTGATGATATTCAGAATGGCGGTTTCCACCAGCTGCGCTTCCATGATGGGAGCGATTACCTTGATGACCGGTTCCCTGGGAAACATGACAGTGCCCTCGGGGATGGCGTAGAGATCTCCGGAAAAGCGGAATGAGCTCAGGTAATGCAGGAAGTCTTCCCGGAAGATTCCCAGAGATGCCAGATAGTCAATATCTTCCCGGTCAAAATGCAGTTCTTCTATGTAGCGGATGACCTGCTCCAGCCCCGCAGAGATGGCATATCCCCCGTCACAGGGGTTTTTGCGGTAAAATGCGTCAAAAATAACGGTCTCATTCTGGTCTTTGTGGCTGAAGTATCCCTGCATCATGGTGAGTTCGTACAAGTCAGTCATCAGCGTGAGATTTTGTCTGTCCATAGCGTCCTCTTTTCTGCCTGCTTCGGCTGTAAACGGCCCGGTTTTATTCCCGCGGGCAACGAGCCAAGTGGCTGCCTGTAGCGGGGTATTTGATTATTCGTTATCATACTCCCACAGGCCTGTACTGTCAAGGGTTACTGCCTTATAAAGGCAGGGACAGACCGGTATTTTGTTGCGGTATCTTCCGTGTCCCCCTGGCCCGAAAGGCAGGGCAGCCTTTCTCCGTAAAAACGGCATAAAATGTGTTCCGGGCGGCAGACCGGGGCCTCCTGCCTGGGGGAGGGGCTGTCCGGCAGAAGAAAACGGGGAATAATTTACACAAAAGATCCGAATAGGGTTGACAAACCGAAAAACAAAAGGCTATAATGGCATATCATGATATCAAAGGGAGCCATCCCTGGTATCGGTAAGGAAACAAATAGTCACAGACAAGAAAATGCCATGACGAAGAGAGTAGCTGTCCGGGGAAAGCAGCAGCGAGCCGGTGCGGGTGTGAGACCGGTGCAAGTAGCGGGACAGGGAAGATCACTTCCGAGCAGTCAGGACAAAAGGCCTCTGGCCCGGTAGCCCTGAACGGGATTCCGCCGTTATGGGAAAGCGTATGAAACCCATGGAAATGTTCCGGAACGGAAGACGGCTTCCGCGGTAATTTCCGGCGGGCAGTGTACGATGTAACAGGTGGTCAAACGAACGCGGCAGGCTTCGTCCTTTTACGGATGGAGCTTTTTTATTTTGTCTGCAGGAAAAGAAAAAGAAAGGATGGAATCAATATGTATCAGCCGGTTTCTGCCAGTGTCAGTTTAGTGGACCGCGAAAAAGCGGTAGAACAGTTCTGGAGAGAGAATGACATTTTTCAAAAAAGTATCCAAAGCCGCAGGGAAGGCCCGGTGTACACCTTTTATGACGGCCCGCCCACGGCCAACGGCAAGCCGCATATCGGCCATGTGGAGACCCGTACCATCAAGGATATGATTCCCAGATACCGCACCATGAAGGGCTATATGGTGCCCAGAAAGGCAGGATGGGATACCCATGGACTTCCGGTGGAGCTGGAAGTGGAAAAGATGCTGGGGCTTGACGGCAAGGAACAGATCGAGGAGTACGGCCTGGCTCCCTTTATTGACAAGTGCAAGGAGAGTGTCTGGAAATATAAGGGAATGTGGGAGGATTTTTCCGCGTTAGTGGGCTTCTGGGCCGACATGGACGACCCTTATGTGACCTATGACGATAATTTTATCGAGTCCGAATGGTGGGCTTTAAAGACCATCTGGGACAAGGGACTTTTGTATAAGGGCTTTAAGATTGTGCCCTACTGTCCCCGGTGCGGGACTCCCCTGTCCAGCCACGAGGTGGCCCAGGGCTACAAGGCGGTGAAGGAGCGTTCCGCCGTGGCCAGATTCAAATGTGTGGGTGAGGACGCCTATTTCCTGGCCTGGACGACCACACCCTGGACACTGCCCTCCAATGTGGCGCTGTGCGTGAATCCGGAGGAGACTTATGTAAAAGTAAAGGCTGCGGACGGCTATACTTATTATATGGCAAAGGCCCTGCTGGATTCCGTGCTGGGTTCCCTGGCCGGGGAGGGGAAGGACGCTTATGAAATTCTGGAGACTTATTCCGGCAGGGATCTGGAATACAGGGAATATGAGCCTCTGTTTTCCTGCGCGGGAGAGGAAGCGGCCCGCCAGGGCAGGAAAGCCCATTATGTGACTTGTGACAACTATGTCACAATGTCGGACGGCACCGGTATCGTGCATATTGCGCCGGCCTTCGGTGAGGATGATGCCAATGTGGGGCGGAAGTACGGACTGCCCCTGGTACAGTTTGTGGATGGCAGGGGAAATATGACGGAGGAGACGCCCTATGGGGGGAAATTTGTGAAGGATGCGGATCCGGAGATCATAAAAGACCTGGACAAGGAGGGAAAGCTGTTCTCCGCACCCAGATTTGAGCATGATTATCCGTTCTGCTGGCGCTGTGATACACCACTGATCTATTACGCAAGGGAATCCTGGTTTATCAAAATGACTGCGGTGAAGGACGACCTGGTGCGAAACAACCGGACCATCAACTGGATTCCGCCCACCATCGGAGAGGGACGATTCGGCAACTGGCTGGAAAATATCCAGGACTGGGGCATTTCCCGGAACCGTTACTGGGGCACTCCCTTAAATATCTGGGAATGCGGATGCGGGCATATGGAATGTGTGGGAAGCCGGGAACAGCTGGGCATGCTGTGCGGAGACCGGGCAGTGGAGAAGACAGAGCTGCACAGACCGTATATTGACGAAGTGACGTTCCCCTGCTCCAAATGCGGCAAGACCATGAAGCGCGTGCCGGAAGTCATCGACTGCTGGTTTGACTCCGGTGCCATGCCTTTTGCCCAGCACCACTATCCTTTTGAAAACAAGGACAAGTTTGAACAGCAGTTCCCCGCCAAGTTTATCTCCGAGGCGGTTGACCAGACCCGGGGATGGTTTTATTCCCTGCTGGCGGAATCCACGCTTCTGTTCAACAAGGCGCCTTATGAAAATGTGATCGTCCTGGGACTTGTGGCGGACGAGGATGGCCAGAAAATGAGCAAGTCCAAGGGGAATGTGGTGGATCCTTTCGAGGCCCTGGGCCAGTATGGGGCAGATGCCATCCGCTGGTATTTTTACACCAGCGCCGCACCCTGGCTGCCCAAGCGTTTTTCCGGCAGGACGGTGCTGGAGGGACAGCACAAGTTCCTGGACAAACTGTGGAACACCTATACTTTCTTTGTGCTGTACGCCAATATCGATGGCTTTGACGCATCGAAATATACGCTGGAATACCAGAAGCTTCCTGTGATGGATAAATGGCTGCTTTCCAGGCTGAACACGGTGGTGGGACAGGTGGACCGGAATCTGGATAAATACCGGATCCCGGAGGCGGCAAAGGCCCTGCAGGATTTTGTGGAAGAGATGAGCAACTGGTATGTGCGCCGGAGCCGGGAGCGTTTCTGGGCCAAGGGCATGGAGCAGGATAAGATCAATGCCTATATGACGCTGCACACTGCCCTGGTTACCGTATGCAAGGCGGCGGCGCCCATGATTCCCTTCATGACGGAGGAGATCTACAGGAACCTGGTGTGCACCGGGGACCAGAATGCACCGGAAAGTATTCACTTGTGTGATTTCCCGGCGGCAGAGGAAGCCTTTGTGGACAGGAAGCTGGAAGCGGACATGGAAGAGGTGCTGGACGCCGTGGTGCTGGGACGGGCCTGCAGAAATGCAGTGAGCATCAAGAACCGCCAGCCGGTCAGCAGGATGTATGTGAAGACGGAGGCGGTCGGCCTGGAAGACTTCTATACGGCCATCATTGAAGATGAGCTGAATGTGAAGGAAGTGGTGTACACCGGGGATGTGCGGGATTATACCACTTACACCTTCAAGCCCCAGCTGCGCACGGTAGGGCCCAGGTACGGAAAGCTGCTGGGAGGCATACAGAAGGAACTGGCGGCCCTTGACGGAAATGCGGCCATGGATAAACTGAACAGCGAAGGAAAGCTCTCGTTTTGTGTAAATGATGCGGAGGTGGAACTGACAAAGGACGACCTGCTTATCGAGATGACCCAGAAGAGCGGCTATGTTTCCCAGGAAGATGGAAAATTGACCGTGGTGCTGGATACGAACCTGACAGAAGAACTCATTGAGGAAGGCTTTGTCTATGAACTCATCAGCAAGATTCAGACCATGCGCAAGGATGCGGGCTTTGAGGTTATGGATCATATCAGGGTGTCTGTCAACGGCAATGAGAAACTGGGAGCCATCGCTTTCCGCAACAGCGAAGCCATTTCCGGCAAGGTGCTGGCAGAGCAGATCGAGCAGGACAGGGATTACGCGGTAGCGAAGGAATGGAATGTAAACGGGGAGAAGGTCACTATCGCCGTTGAGAAAATATGATGTATCAGGCCAGAGAAAAGAAAGGATGTATTCAAAATGATAAAAAGGAAAGGGAAGAGTCTGGCAATAGCTGGCATAGCGCTCCTGACAATGCTGGCTGTGGGATGCGGCAAAAGCAGGGAGGATGACGCGGCAACTGTGCAGGAGGAAAATACAGCCACTATGCAGGAGGGATTGCCACAGGACTCTGCAGAACCTGCCGCTACGGAAGAGGTGAAATCGGAAGATTCCGTGCTGGACTGGAAATGCGACAGGGTAAAAATAGCGGCTAAGTCGGCTTTGGGTTTGCACGGGGAAGAAGAGATTTCTCTGAGCGATGTGCTGGAGATAAAGGAACTTTCTTTGTTTGGCTCTTCCGGTTTGGATGATCTTAGTGATTTGTCAAAGTTTAAGAATTTGGAAACGCTTGATTTGAATATGAGTTCCGCCAAAGATATCAGTGTCCTGTCAGAGGTTACGGGTCTAAAGACGCTTTCTTTGAGTGATACTTCCGTCAGCGATATCAGCGCGCTGTCCGGACTTACGGAACTGGAGGAGCTTTATTTGAGTGGGAATTCAATCAGTGATGAAAGCATTGGGACTGTGACCGAACTTCCAAATTTAAAGAGGCTTTCCTTTGATTATATGAATTATGACAAATCTTTGTGGGAAGGTCTGTATGCAAATGGCTGTGATGTGACAAGCTAAGCAAAAAATGAGAAAACTTAATGAAAAGGGTGTCTCGCAGGGCTGCTGCATTAATTACTTAATGCAGCAGCCCCTTTCCCTGGAGAAAAAATGTATAAAAAGTAGTTGGAATGCCAGGTGAATTTTGGTATAATAGAAAATGATGTCTTGAAAACCGGAGAAACGAAAGGAGAAAAAACGTGGAAAATTTAAAATCGACAGATGAGGCGGTATTGGAGAGCGGCAACAGCGGAGAGGAAATGGCAAAAGAAGATGCCGCTGCCGTGGCGGAAGCACCGGCAGAGAAGCCCGTCTTTGATAAAGACCTTTTCAAGAGAAGTGTTTTGTACAATGTCATGACCATGTACCGTAAGACATTGGAAGAAGCCACTCCTCAGCAGATTTTCCAGGCTGCCTCTGCTTCTATCAAGGACAGGATTATCGGCAACTGGATGAATTCCCAGAAGGCTTACGAGAAGGAAGACCCGAAGATGGTCTACTATATGTCGATGGAATTTCTAATGGGACGTGCTCTGGGTAATAATATGATCAACCTGGAAGCATACCAGGGTGTAAAAGAAGTTTTGGAAGAACTGGGACTTGATATTAATGTCATAGAGGATCAGGAGCCGGATGCGGCTCTGGGTAACGGCGGTCTGGGACGTCTGGCAGCATGCTTCCTGGATTCCCTTGCAACGCTTGGATATCCTGCGTACGGATGCGGCATCCGTTATCGTTACGGCATGTTCAAGCAGGAAATACGGGATGGATTCCAGGTGGAAGTGCCGGATAACTGGCTGGCAGAGGGCAATCCCTTTGAGCTTCGCAGGCCGGAGTACGCAAAGGTGGTTAAGTTCGGCGGTCATGTGTCCGTGCGCTGTGATGAGAACGGCAGGAATCACTTTGTGCAGGAGGGATATCAGGCCGTGAGGGCCATTCCCTATGATATGCCCATTGTGGGTTACGGAAACGGCATTGTCAACACGCTCCGTATCTGGGATGCGGAATCCATGGCAGGGTTCCAGCTGGATTCATTTGACAAAGGCGATTACAGCAAGGCCGTGGAGCAGGAAAACCTGGCAAGGAACCTGGTAGACGTGCTCTATCCCAATGACAATCATTACGCAGGCAAGGAGCTGCGCCTGAAACAGCAGTATTTCTTTATCTCCGCGTCCGTGCAGGAGGCAGTGGAGAAATATATGAGGAAGCATGACGATATTCATCGTTTCCCTGAGAAAGTGACTTTCCAGCTCAACGATACCCATCCTACGGTGGCGATTCCCGAACTGATGCGTATCCTGCTGGATGATTATGATCTGGGCTGGGACGAAGCCTGGGATATCACCACCAGAACCTGCGCGTATACCAACCATACCATCATGGCAGAGGCTTTGGAGAAATGGCCCATTGACCTGTTCTCCAGACTGCTCCCCAGGATTTACCAGATTGTGGAGGAGATCAACCGCAGATTTGTGCAGCAGATCGAAGAGAAGTATGCCCATGTATACAATGTGAACGTACAGGAAAAAATACGCAAGATGGCAATTCTTTACGATGGACAGGTGAAGATGGCCCATATGGCCATTGTGGCGGGCTACTCCGTAAACGGTGTGGCAAGGCTTCACACGGAGATTCTGAAAAAGCAGGAACTGAAAGATTTCTACGAGATGTTCCCGGAGCGTTTCAACAACAAGACAAACGGCATTACGCAGAGACGTTTCCTTCTGCACGGAAATCCGCTTCTGGCAGACTGGGTGACGGAGAAGGTTGGCGATGGCTGGATCACGGACCTGCCCCGGATCAGCGGGCTCAGGGATTTTGCCGACGACGAAACCGCCCAGAAGGAATTTATGGAAATCAAATACCAGAACAAGATTCGTCTGGCAAAATATATCAAAGAGCACAACGGCGTGGATGTGGATCCGGATTCCATATTTGACGTGCAGGTGAAGAGACTTCACGAGTATAAGAGACAGCTGATGAATATTCTTCATGTGATGTATCTGTACAATGAACTGAAGGCGCATCCGGAGATGGAGTTCTTCCCCAGGACATTTATTTTCGGCGCAAAGGCAGCGGCGGGCTACCGCAATGCAAAGCTGACCATCAAGCTGATCAACGCCGTGGCGGATGTGGTGAACAATGATGCCGCCATCAAGGGCCGTATCAAGGTGGTGTTTATTGAAAATTACAATGTGTCCAATGCGGAGATTATTTTTGCGGCGGCAGATGTGTCCGAGCAGATTTCCACCGCCAGCAAGGAAGCATCCGGCACGGGCAATATGAAATTTATGCTCAACGGTGCGCTGACACTGGGAACCATGGATGGCGCCAATGTGGAGATCGTGGAAGAAGTGGGAAGGGAAAATGCCTTTATTTTCGGTCTGTCCTCCGACGAAGTGATTCACTTTGAGAATAACGGCGGGTATGATCCCATGCAGATTTTCAATTCCGACAAGGACATCCACAAGATCCTGACCCAGCTGATCGACGGGACTTACAATACCAATAAGGAGCTGTTCCGTCCGCTGTACAATTCCCTTTTGAATACACTGTCCACGTCAAAGGCAGACATGTATTTCATTCTGAAGGATTTCAAGGCTTATGCGGAGGCCCAGAAGAAAGTGGAGGCCGCCTACAGGGATCAGAAGAACTGGGCAAAGAGCGCCATTCTGAATGTGGCATGTTCCGGCAAGTTCACATCCGACAGAACCATTCTGGAGTATGTGGATGAGATCTGGCATCTGGATAAGGTGACTCTGTAAGGGGCAGAATCCGGAAGCAGTGGAGAATAAAATGGATTTCATAAAGAGAAAGAATCCGGGGGGGCGTGCGAAGTGGCACGCCCTTGCGGTAATGTGTCTGCTGCTTGGCCTTACCGGCTGCGGCCGGGAGAGACAATGGGAGAAGCATATGGAGGAGGAGACACTGTATCTGGAAGGAGTGGAAGGGGAGTACACCCTGCTTTTTCTGACGGATACCCATGTGATTGTCAGGGACAGGGATGCATCGGAACAGGAGGCGGGCAATGAAGAACAGCGTTATCCGGCTTTTTTCAATGAAGAAGGCGTCTCTTCGGCAGAGCAGTTTCCGGAGTGGATCCGGTATGCCAATGAGAATAAGGTGGATGCGGTCCTGCTGGGAGGGGATATCATCGACAGTCCTTCGGAGGCAAATCTGCGGTGGCTGGAAGAGCAGCTTTCCGGGCTTCAGATGCCTTACCTGTATGTGAACGGCAATCATGACTGGACATATCCATGGGAATATATGACAGATACTGCCAGGAAGACATATCTGCCCAAACTGGAGGCCTTTATGGGAGGAAATTCGGCGCTGCATTCCCTGGAGCTGGGAGAACTGGTTCTGGTGGGCATAGATGACAGCACCAATCAGGTGGACCCGGAGGCCCTGGCGGCATATGAGGAAATTTTGTCCCGGGGCAGGCCGGTGATTGTCATGGCCCATGTGCCCTTTCTGACCCAGTCCGTGCTGGGAAAAGCTGTGGAAGCATGGGAAAGCCCGGTGGTAATCGGGGGCGGGAATTTCGGCGGGATTTATCCCAATGAAGCGTCGGAGCGTTTTCTGGCGCTGACTGTCGGAGAGACCAGCCCGGTGGAACTGCTGCTGGCGGGGCATGTCCATTTTTATGACAGAGATGTCATAGAAGGTGAAAAAGAGGTGCTGCAGCTGGTGGGCGCCGCCGGATTTCAGGGAAACGGAATCCTGATTCACATCAGGGGAAAGAAATGAGGTGTCCCGGAACCGGGCAGACGCGAGGGAATGAGCCTTTTCGCGTAAGAGGCAGAAGAGATGAGCATGACAGGAGGAAAAAGCCATGATTGAATTATTGCAGGGCGGTGCCTGGCTGGTAAACGGCAGGGAGATCATTGCCGATACGCCGGAGGCACAGCAGGCTGTTTTCAGTAAGACAGGCAGAAATATCACCAAAGAAAAAGCGGAAAAGCAGACTATCTGTTATGGAATTCTGGACAGGCACAATACTTCCGGCAGCATGGAGAAGCTGAAAATCCGGTTTGACAAACTGACCAGCCATGACATTACATTCGTGGGTATCATCCAGACAGCCCGGGCATCGGGGCTGCAGAAGTTTCCCATGCCGTATGTGCTGACCAACTGCCACAATTCCTTGTGTGCGGTGGGTGGAACCATAAATGAGGACGATCATATGTTCGGACTCTCCTGCGCCAAGAAATATGGCGGTGTCTATGTGCCCCCCCATCAGGCGGTGATACACCAGTACGCCAGGGAAATGCTGGCCGGGGGCGGGCTGATGATTCTGGGGTCGGATTCCCACACCCGATACGGTGCGCTGGGCACCATGGCCGTGGGGGAAGGCGGTCCGGAACTGGTAAAACAGCTGCTGGAACAGACATATGATATTAACATGCCGCAGGTAGCAGGCGTATACCTGACCGGAAAGCCGGAAAAGGGCGTCGGGCCGCAGGACGTTGCGATTGCTATTATAAAGGAAGTGTTTGCATCCGGATTTGTGAAAAATAAGGTTATGGAATTTGTAGGACCTGGCGTTGCAAACCTGAGCGTGGATTTCAGAATCGGTGTTGATGTCATGACAACAGAAACAACCTGTCTTTCTTCTATCTGGAAAACAGATGAGCAGGTGAAAGAGTTCTATGAGATTCACGGACGCAGCGAGGACTACAAAGAACTCAATCCTGGGCAGGCAGCTTATTATGACTGCATGATTGAGCTGGATTTGAGCACGGTAAAACCGATGATTGCGATGCCGTTCCATCCAAGCAATGCTTACACAATTGAAGAACTGAATGCAAACCTGATGGATATTCTGGATGACTGCGATAAGAAGGCGCAGGTCAGCTTTAACGGAGCAGTGGAATTAAACTTGAAGGATAAAGTGCGTAACGGAAAGCTGTATGTAGACCAGGGAATTATTGCAGGATGTGCCGGCGGCGGATTTGAAAATATCTGCGACGCTGCGGATATTCTGGACGGCGCAGGCATTGGCGCAGATGAATTTACACTCAGTGTATATCCGGCGAGCATGCCTGTATATATGGAACTGGTGCGAAACGGTGCGGCAGCAAAAATCATGGCTGCGGGCGGCGTTATGAAGACAGCATTCTGCGGGCCGTGCTTCGGCGCTGGCGATACGCCTGCAAATAATGGATTCTCGATACGCCATTCGACCCGGAATTTCCCGAACCGTGAAGGCTCTAAGGTACAGAATGGCCAGATTGCGTCGGTAGCGCTGATGGATGCGCGTTCGATT
>OFFH01001453.1_pt1 | contig 12086 bp, 7 predicted proteins | sample 1521341 | NCBI WGS metagenome assembly OFFH01 (sample SAMEA3504108, study PRJEB24116) | mouse gut metagenome | biome: mouse gut; feature: mouse-associated habitat; material: faeces | place: Denmark | collected 2011 | reverse complement strand
ATAAAATTACTTATATCATAAGTATAGTTACCATTAGTATCTTTTAAGCCACCTATAACTTCATATGTAGCATTTTTATCTTCCGGTATAGCTTCTATATGTAATGTATTAACATCACCGGGGACTTTTACATCATATAAAATTATTGTTTCATTAAAATGAGGATTTATTCCACCTTCTTCTACAAATAAGAAGCTTAAATCATCATTATCAGATTTATCACGAACTACTCTTATAATATAATCTTTTCTATTGCCTGCTTCACTTATAACTGTTAAAGTTATATCATTACTACCAGTTTTTAAATTATAAGTACCATCAGCTCCCTTGGTTAAAGGAAGGAAAAGGTTTGCCTCTAGTTTTATTAGGCGGAGCCAATCGTACTGTTGCGCGCCAAGAGTTATTACGGTCAGGTAAAGATGAATTTAAGCAGATCCACGGGTTAAAATTATCTACATATATGTTTTTAGAGACATATACAGATTGGCTCGGTAAAGATGTTATGCAAAGAAAAGCCGTTTTGGGAAGCGAGGCCCCTAGAGCAGATATCATCATAGGTGGCCTGACGCCAGTTGCCTTTTTGTTAGAACACTTACAGATCCCTGAAATTATTTTTTCAGAAAGTGGCGTGCGTGAAGGTGTCTTATATTCGATGTTACAAAAATAAAACGATCCACTGCTATGAAATTTATGGCAGTGGATCGCTTTTAATTTAAGGTCAGATCCTTGGTGAAATATTTTTGTGAAAGCTCAGCGATTTTTTCGGTAGAGCGCAACTCGTTGATCCCTTCCGTTAAAGTTTCGTTTATCTTGGGATGATTATGGGTGATAAAACTCAAAGACAGTGCTAAGACGTTAGGATCTGAGATGCGGTGCAAAATAGCATTTTCTTCAGCCTTGGTAGCCGTGGTCGGGGCTTTAGCTAATGTGGGCTCAGCTTTTAAGAGGGCATGGTAGCTGTAGTCACTTAGGATCCCAGCTGATATTTGTGACTTTTCAAGGGCTTCTAGCAGTTTTGTTGGATCAGCAAAAACGACGGGTTTTAAACCAAGTTCTTTTAGGAGAGCTTGTTGTTGGGCACTTTTTAGCAGACCAACTTTTTTATGCAACATTTTATCTAGTTTTTTTGTCTTAGAATCGTGGCGGGTAAAGAGAATATTTTTAGGGTAGAGGAAAGCTTTGGTACTTTGATAACTTTTAGAAAAATTAGCTTTATCACCTAAGATGAAGTCGATCTGCCCCTTTTTTAAAGCAGTTCGCATTTTTTCTTGGCTCGAATAAGCTTTGAAGTTTATCTTGGTGTCAGTGACCTCTTCTAATTGATGGGCTAATTCGATAGAAAAACCTTGCCAATTTTGATCATTTTTATAGCTGTAGGGCTTATCATTTTCCAAGATCCCCATGGTAAAAGAAGAGCGTGCTACAACTACATTTGATCTTAAATTTAGGCAAAATAAGCCTAGAAAAGTACTGAGCAGTAGTAGATAGAATTTTTTTTGCTTTGACATTTGAGCCACCTCATGTTTTTTAGAAAATACCTAGTGTTCATGGTTAATATTATAGCAGAATGGTAGCGTTTAAAACATATTAAGGTAAAACTGGCTCAAAAACTTGCTGAAATGTTCTGAGATATGTTAATTTAACAGGATGAAAGGGTTTTAGGAAAAATTAATTATTTTAACTTAAGTTTTGTAGCAATTTATTCTGTGAATTGTGAAAGGAGAAAATTATGTCTAAGTCAAACCGCTCGAAGTGGCAAATAGGTGAGCAAAAACAGCGATTTGCGATCAGAAAATTCTCACAGGGAGTTTGTTCTGTTTTAGTTGGGACGATATTTGTTTTCGGGACTCCTGCAGTTATCCAAGGAGATGAAATAGTAGCTACTCACATCGGAACAAAGAAAAAAGAACAGTATCAGATCAAATTTCAGCATGTAACTGAGGCTAGCTTGACCTCAGAACAAAGAGCAAAAGTTATTTATGATAATCCACCTAAGACTAAAGTCAGCAGTGATCAAGTTTATTATCTAGTTTATCGTCCGGTGGCAACGCAGGATTTGCCACAAACAGGAGAAGGTGCAATGCCTTGGGAACTAGGGGCGTTTGGAGCTGGTGCACTGATCATGGGGCTAGGAGTACTTCCAAGACGGGGACGTAAATATCGCTTTTTGACAGCTATCATTGTGGCTTCAACTGTAGTAGGAGTAGGAAGCTCGGTGGTTAGTGCTAGTCCAAGTTTTGCCGAGTTAAGCAATTATGACCGAGCTTATTTGGTAGCAGAAGATGAAGAGCTACCAGAAATAGCAACACAACATGTTGGTTATCAATATATTGGCTATCTTCTAGTTAGTGATATCAAGCATCATGAAGAGTCAGTACCGACTACACGACCAGTTACAGAAAAATTAGTTCCAAATAGTGATAAAATATCGAACACTGACTCACCAGTAACTGGAATGGATAAACCAGAAAATCCTGAAGAAACAACACAAACAGTGGATAAAGAAACCAAGACTGAGCCAGTGGGATACGAAACCCAGTATGTAGCAGATCCAGAGTTACTTGAAGGAACAACAAGCGTACGAACGCCGGGTCAAGCAGGTGAGCTTACGATCGTGTATGAAGTGACACGTGACGCCACAGGAAAAGAAATAAGTCGCGTAGAAAAGAGTAACGCCATAACCAAAGCACCAGTAACAGAGGTGATCGCACAAGGGACCAAGCCAAAAACCACAGTGACAGAAGAAGTTTTAGTAGAGAAGATCCCATATACAAGTGAGATCCAAAGTGATCCCGAACTTTTTGTTGGGACAACAGTCGTTAAAACAGCGGGTCAAGCAGGTGAGCGCACGATCGTGTATGAGGTGACGCGCGATACTAATGGAAAAGAGCTCGCACGTGTAGAAAAGAGTGATGAGATCACCAAAGTACCAGTAAATGAGGTCGTTGCTAAAGGAACTAAGTTATATGCTAAACCATTAGTCGAGCTTGCTAGCACAGATGAGTCTGTTGATAATAGAGTAGCCACTGTTAGCTATACTGTAACTGATCCTAATAAGAAATTACAGGCTATAAAAGTAAGCTTATACAAAGAAAATGAAAAAATAACTGAAAAATTAGTTGATCTGACTACCTTAACGACAACTTTTGCTGATCTAGCTTACAATACGAATTATCGACTCGAAACAGAGTACACTTATGATATTGGTCAAGGTGATCAGACTGAGAATTTAAAACCGATCACGGTGGAATTGACACCTAAAAAAGTTGAGCTGAAAAATGTTGATAATATCAGCTTATACCAATTAGGAAAAAATGGTGGTCTAGAGTTAGTCTCTAGTTTAGCTGAGTTACCAACTGATCCTAATAAATATGTTGCTAAGATCGTGTCACGCCAACAAAAAGATTGGTATTTACCGGTCACTTCATTTGAAGAGATCAAGCTAGGTGAAAAGACTAAGTATCAAGCTACGATCGCGACCCCAGAATTGGTGACTTATCAAGCTGACAAACGTGATTTTTCCACGGGACACACTTTTTTGATCGATCAGACAGAAATTTCAAATGAATACACCAACTTTGCTGAGTTGATCAAGGCGATAAAAGCTGATCCAACGGGAGACTTTATCCTCGCGGCCGATTTGGATGCTCTAGGCTTTGCTAGCTCAGATGCAGATTATATCACTGAGACATTTAGCGGGACTTTGCGCAGTAAAGCTGGTAATTCCTATACGATCTCCAATTTGAATAAACCACTGTTTAATGTGGTCAAGGGTGCAACGATAGCAAATATCTTGTTAGAAAATGTTGCGATCACTGATAATGTTGCTAACACTGGTAGTTTAGCCCGTATCTTAGATGGAGCTTTGATCAGTGATGTCAATATAAAAGGTACGATCGCTTCAACACAAACAACTGGTGGCTTAGCAGCACGTATCAAAAATAATACGCAGATCTCACGAGCATCATTTACTGGTACGATCACCTTGACAGGTAATGCTTATGATCAAGGTGGTGGTTTAGTTGGATATGCTGAAAATTCTAGGATCGCGCGTAGCTTTGCGGATGTTTATCTGACAGCTAAGGTCCATAATACCAATGATAATGTTGGTGGCTTAGTCGGACGTTTGGCAAGTGGCGTGGTCGAAAAGAGTTATGCTACAGGGACGATAAAAAATGATGGTCTAGTAAAACGTGCTGGTGGTCTGATCGGAAGTGCTTGGACAAACGGACGAGTTGTTGATGCGATAAGTGCAGTTAAGATGGAAAATGGTTATATTTTCCACGGTGATGTTGATTTCAAAAGGCCACCTCATCAAAAGACATACTATGTTTCTGAGGTCGCAAGTGGTCTGACTAATGATTATCCAACTGCGATCACTGAAGCGACCGCCAAGGAAATGCTCCAAAATTGGCAAGTCGCTGCTCCAACATGGAAAGCTGCGACCGTAGCTCAAATTATCGATTATTCGCAACTACCAAATTATCAAGCTGAGCGCGAATTAGTCTACAGAAATATGGAAAAATTACTGCCATTTTATGATCGGTATACTATTTTGAAATATGGAAATAAAGTCTTACCAAGCGATAAACTTTATACGACGGCATTGAAAGCAGTTGTCCCAATGAAAGCTGGAAAAGTGGTTGGTGATTCAGTCGTTGATCCGGGACAGTTGACGAGCTTGTTGCTTCATTTTGCTGATGAAACGGTGACCCAAGTAGCACTTGAGTTCTTAGGTGAGTATAAACAAACTAATATCAGTGAATACCAGTTTGCTAATGGACTACTCTACACACCATATCAATTGGGTGGAGCGTGGAATGATCTACTCACAGAAGTCGTTACTGCTTACCAAACATTGGACTATTATGCTGCAGAAACAACGGCAAGTTTGGCTCTACAGCCAACAGAAGATAGTTTGAAAAAGGCTAAAAAAACAGCCCTTGAAAATTATCAAAAAATATATCCAGATGAAGTGTTGACGGCTGAAAAAACTGCTGCGATCGAAGCTAAGGCGGTAGAACAATTGCGGATCGAACAGCTAAATGAGCTGTATCTCCAAGATGCATTTGCCAAAGTCCAAAAAGACATCAAAGCTCAATTGGGTTCTTTGACGACTTCAATGGCTGTCGTTGATCTAAATTCTGCGGTGATCCGAGCAGATCTCAAGCAGAGATTAGAAGCTAAGAAACTAGAATTGACATTAGCGTTGGCTTATTTGGAACGGTTATATCACATTAATTATGGTGAGTTAGATCTGCATGCGCTCGCGGCTTATTATCCAGATTTTTATGGTAAGAAAGTAGATATTTTGTCATGGTTAAGTGACTTTTCTAAGCTGGGAACAAAATTAGCGGTCAAAAATAATTATGCGACATATGCAGCCCTTTTTAGCCCGCTGACAGGTGATCAAGATGTCGTTACCTATTTAGAGCATAATCGCCGTTTGTTTGCCCCACAGTTAGATGACAACACGTGGTTCAAGGGAGCGACTAAAGCGTACGTTTATGAAGCATCATCTAAACAAGTGCCTGATGCGACAGTTCAGATATATGATCGCCTGAAGGGCAAAAATCGTTTGGAATATCGAAACTATCTCTTACCGCTTCTGAACTTAAGTGAGAAAAATATGTTTATGTTCACGACGATGACAACAGTTTCATTTGGTATCTATGAGCGTTATATCGATGAAGCACTTAAAAGTGATCCTACTGTGTATGCAGCTAAACAAGCTAATATTGATCGAGCTGTCGATAAGTATGCACAGATCATGGCGGATTACTATGATACTTGGTATCGTATCGTCGATGATAAAGTGAAAGATCAATTGCTCACACGCGATATTCCGCTCTGGGATGGATATTGGATCATTGATAATACAAAAACAGGCAATTGGAAGAATCGCTGGGTCGATAAGTTCGATAAAGCGGTATCTGGGGTTTATGAATTCTTTGCTCCAGTGGGTAAGATGTATGCGCCTAATGGAGTCGGGGCCTATGCAACTGGTTCATTAGTCCATTTTGTAGTTGATGGCCAGTTGAGTGATTATGGTGTAGCTGTAAGTTCTCATGAAATGACGCATAATCTAGATGGAGCTGTTTATTTTAATGGCTATGGTCGTCGCCAAGAGATGGGAGCTGAGACTTTTGCGATGGGGCTACTAGAAGTGCCTTCTACTCCAGGGCAGGGGCAATATGGCTTGAACTTGGCTTTTGATTGGTCAAATAAAAAGAATTTGACACAAGCAAGTAGTTTTAGTGATTTTACTTCGAGTGCAGATCTCAAACGCTATATGAAAGGCGTCTTTGATGTTACCTACCTGCTTGATTACGCGGAAGCCCAAGCGATCATAGCGATGAGCAATGACGATCGGCGTCAATATCTGCGCCAGATCACTTATGATACGAATGCTAAACAAGATAAGATCACTAATAGTGGCCTGACTTATGCTGAAAGTATCAAACTGACAAATTGGGAAAGCTTGATCGATAATAATATCGTTGTTGCACGCAGTCTTAGTGGGGGAAGTTATGGTAAGAACACTTATATGACAGTTCCATTGTACGCTCCGATCTATGCTGGACTTCAAAACGATAACGGCAGTGTTGGGGGCTTGCTCTTTAGAAAGACAGCTTTTGAACTCTTGGCAGATCGTGGTTGGGAAGATGGCTTTATCCCGTACGTTTCCAACCAATATAAAAATCAAGCTGAAGCTGAAGGCGAGGTCTTTAGCGATGCTTATATCTTTAAACAGATCTGGGGCACAGAGTATGCAAATTATGCTGAATTCAAAAAAGCGATGTTCAATGAACGGATCGCTAAAAAAGATAATTTAAAAGCGATCACGATCACGTACAACAAGAAACAAGAAACGATCGATTCGTTTGCTAAGTTACAGACGTTGATGGACCAAGCAAGTGCAGCTGATATGTTATTGATGCGTGCGGGTAAGCGAGCTGTTAACGTAGATAATTTAAAGAAGGCGATCATGGTCGAATATCATGCTCTGACCGATAGTTTTAAGTCTTCGATCTTTAACTGAGATATTTTTGAGCAAGGGAGCAATTTCCCTTGCTTTTTTGGTTTGTTACTTGTGTTTTTAAGTGATAATGCTTAAACTAAAAGGGTCTAACGGATAACAGAATAGAGATCTGAGGAAATATATTATGAACGGATTTAGCAAATACTATCAAAAAGATCGCCAGACACGGCTAGATATTTTAGTACAACAAAAAAAATTGACGCAAGCTGAAGTAGACTCTTTGATAGATCCCAAGCTTGATCTTACACTGGGAGATACGATGATCGAAAACTTTATCACGCAGTATCAGATCCCGGAAGGTTTAGCGTTGAATTATGTCATTGATGGAAAAGAATATTTGATCCCAATGGTGACTGAAGAGCCATCGGTGATCGCAGCTGCCAGTCATGGAGCTGCGATCGTCAAGCGAAGCGGAGGTTTTACAAGTGAACTAAAAGAACGCTTGATGATCGGGCAGATCGTCATCGAACAGGTCAAAGACGCCACTAAATTGGCCCAAGAACTTGAACAAAAGCAAGCTAAATTACTTCAATTAGCTAATGAAGCTCATCCATCGATCGTTTGTCGCGGGGGTGGTGCCCGTGAGATCAAAGTGCGGATCTTAGCTCCAGATCTGATCTCGCTTGATCTGATCGTCGATGTTAAAGAGGCAATGGGCGCTAACATGTTGAATACGATGTTAGAGGCTTGTGCGAGTTATTTGCGAACTGAACTTAATACAGAGATCTTGCTGAGTATTTTATCCAATTATGCGACCCGCTGTTTAGTAAAAGTCACTTGTGAGATCCCGGTTTCTGAACTGACTAAAGGTGAGTTAGCAGGAGAAAAGATCGCGCAAAAGATCGCAACTGCCAGCCGGTTAGCTCAGCTTGATCCTTATCGAGCCACAACGCATAATAAAGGGATCATGAACGGGATCGATGCGGTCGTGATCGCCAGTGGTAATGACTGGCGGGCGATCGAAGCCGGTGCGCACGCCTATGCAACGCGCAATGGTAGTTACCAAGGTTTGAGTACTTGGCAAGTCAAAGGTGATAAGCTGATCGGTGAACTAGAATTGCCGTTGCCCCTAGGATCAGTTGGTGGCTCGGTCTCGATCGTACCTTTAGTGAAACTTAACCATCGACTTTTAGAATTACAAGATGCTAAAGAATTAGAGAAGATCGTGGCTGCTGTTGGCCTAGGACAAAATTTAGCAGCGCTATATGCCTTAGTGACTGATGGGATCCAAAAGGGCCATATGAAATTACAATTAAAAAGCTTAGCAGTCGCAGTGGGAGCCAGCCCGAGTGAAGTTTCAGCTGTCGTAGCGGGATTATTAGCTAAAAAAGCGCGTGATTCTGCTACAGCTAAGCAGATTTTAGAAGAGATAAGAGGAAATGATCATGAACAAAAATGATTTGACAACTAAAACACAAGAATTGATCGCCCAAGTTGAGGAGAAATTCCCCGCTGGAGTCGAGATCGAATTTAAAGAACCAAAAAAAGTGGGCTATTTACGCCATGATCAAGCCCAACACTATTTACATGGGGGCAAATTAAAAGTTGATGTTTATGATCAGACCGATCCAGATTATACAGTCGCGCATGAATTGTTGCACTTTTTATTGATGCTAGACAAGACACCACAAGTAGCATTTAATTTGACGACTGGCGATACGAATAAAGATCATAAATTTATGCTAGCAGGGATCGACCTATATGATACGGTCTTACACACTAAAGTCTATGCTAAACAGCGAAAATTAGGTTTTGTAGATGATAGGATCGAAAAGTTATATCTAAAAGGTGTTTTAGCTATTTTAAAGCCTGAACCAAAAGGAAAACGCGATGAATGGATGGTCTTACGGACGGTAACGTTACTAGATGTGTTGGTCTTTTTTGCTGATGATCTAGCACAAGTATTGCCGGAATTGGAAAAAAACTATCCGCTCTCCTTAGCTGCTGCTCAAAAACTCTATGCAGTCATGACAGAAAAGTCACTTAAGACGGCTTTTGAAGTGCGACGTGGTGTGGTACGTTTATGGAAATCATTTGATAAACAACTCAGCGAATGGAATTTATTACCTATGCATTTAAATGATTTCATCACAATAACACCTGTTTTGAGTGAACGGCAATTACGCTTGGAAACAAGTGCACTATTTGAATTTTATCATACACCTTGGCAAGAGAATTTGACGTTTAAATCAGCCTATGTTGGTCGCTTTAAGGTCGATGGCCAAAATTCATTTATCTTACCAGACCTAGGTGAAAAACCTGCTGAAAAATTTAAAGAACTCTATGCGATGCCAGTTACTAAACTTTTAGCCACTCTAGGTGTAGAATACTTATTACGTTAATAAAAAGAAGGTATTTCAATGTATCAAAAAAACTTTAAATATCCTGATACTAAGGCACATGAATTTGTGATCGCACGCTTAGCTAAACGCGGTGTCAGTTTAGATGAATTGGCTAAGTTGGTCTATGAGACCCAAAAGGACTTTGAATTAGGCTTGACTTTAGAAGAATGCAAAAAAGATGTCAATGATGTGATGCACAAACGAGAATTATTGAATAATGCGATGGTCATGTTAGAGCTCGATCGTTTGACAGAAGAAGGAAAAGTGGCTTCACCATTAGCCGAGATCATCGAAAATGATTCGGGAGTTTTTGGGGTCGATGAAACTTTAGCATTACAGATCGCCAATATCTATGGTACGATCGGAGCTACCAATTTTGGGTATTTTGACCGCGTAAAATCTGGGATCATCAAGAAATTCGATACGAGCCCCGAACACGTCAACACCTTTATCGATGATCTTTTGGCCGCGATCGTAGCCGCTACTTGTGGCAAAATTGCACATAAATATGCCTAGTCCCTGTTTTTTTGCTTGAAACAGCTAATAATAGGTACGTGGTTATGTTATACTATTTTTATTGAAAATTTGACGATGATAAACTTGCACTAATAGCAGTTTTAAGCGAAAGGAAATGACTAGTTAATGGCTGATAAACAGACATATTACATTACAACGCCGATCTATTACCCATCAGGAAAGCTACACATCGGTAACTCATATACAACGATCGCTTGCGATGTTTTAGCACGCTACAAACGTTTGCAAGATTTTGATGTCTTCTTTTTGACAGGGACAGATGAACACGGGTTAAAGATCGAACAAAAAGCCCAAGACTTGAATATGACGCCTAAAGAATATGTTGATATGATGGCTGAAGCGATCCAAAAATTATGGCAGGAGCTTGAGATCACAAATGATAAATTTATCCGAACAACGGATGAATATCATGAAGAAGCGATCCAAAAGATCTTCCAAAAACTTTTGGATAAGGGTGATATCTATCTTGGCTCTTACAAGGGTTGGTATTCTGTTTCAGATGAGGAATACTTTACTGAATCACAATTAGCCGAAGTTTATCGGGATGAACAGGGCAATATGATCGGTGGAAAAGCTCCATCTGGACATGAAGTTCAATTGGTCGAAGAAGAATCCTATTTCTTCAAGATGGGTAAGTATGCTGATCGTTTGGTCGAATACTACAATGAACATCCAGATTTCATCATTCCACAAAGTCGTAAAAATGAAATGTTGAATAATTTCATCAAGCCTGGCTTAGAAGACTTAGCGATCACACGGACTAGTTTTGATTGGGGCGTTAAAGTACCAAATGATCCAAAACACGTGGTCTATGTGTGGATCGATGCTTTGTGTAACTATATTACAGCTTTGGGCTATGGCAGCAAGGATCAAGAACTTTTCAACAAGTATTGGCCGGCTGATGTTCATATGGTGGGTAAAGAGATCGTTCGTTTCCATACGATCTACTGGCCGATCATTTTGATGGCTTTAGATCTTCCCTTGCCAAAACATATTATCGGTCATGGTTGGTTAGTCATGCGAGACGGTAAGATGTCTAAGTCTAAGGGCAATGTGGTCTATCCAGAAATGTTGACGAAACGTTATGGCTTAGATGCATTACGCTATTACTTGATGCGGGCGGTTCCATTTGGCAATGATGGGATCTTCACACCAGAAGATTTTGTGCAAAAGATCAACTACGATTTGGCTAATGACTTGGGCAACTTATTGAACCGGACTGTAGCGATGATCAATAAATATCGTGGGGGCGTGATCCCAACGTTGACTTCAAATGTTACTGCATTTGATCTAGATTTAGAAAAGTCAGCTAAAGAAGCGATCACTGAATATGAAACTAACATGGATCAAGCACATTTTGCATTAGCTTTAGAAGCACTGTGGAAGTTTGTTTCACGTTCTAACAAGTATATCGATGAGACTGAACCATGGGTCTTGGCTAAAGATGAGGCTAAAGCTGAAGAATTAGACAGTGTCCTAGCTCACTTAGCTGCAAGTTTACGTTTGATCGCGATCTTATTGCAACCAGTGATGACACACGCACCAAAAGAGATCTTTACTCAATTAGGTCTACCATTAGATAATATGGCGATCAAGGAAGTGGACTATTTTGCTCTCCCAGAAAATACAACTGTTGTTAAGAAGGGAACACCGATCTTCCCACGTTTAGATATCGAAGCTGAAGTTGAATATATCAAGGCTAAGATGACTAAAAATGAAAAACAAAAAGGGAGAAAAGCAATGCAAGAAGCCATCGAAGCTCAAGCTGAATTTGATCCTGAAAAGACAGAACTTAAGTCAACGAAAAAAGAGATCAAGTTTGATAAATTTGATAAAGTTGAACAACGGGTGGCTTTGATCAAGGATGTTTCGCGGGTCAAGGGTGCCGATAAGCTACTTAAATTCCGGTTGGATGCGGGCGATGAAGGTGAACGTCAGATCCTTTCGGGTATCGCGCAATGGTATCCTGAACCAGAAAAATTGATCGGTAAAAAAGTGATCGCGGTAACAAACTTACAACCACGTAAGATGCGAGGCGAGATCAGCCAAGGGATGCTCTTATCAGCTGAATTTGGTGATACGGTACAATTGATAACTGTTCCCGATGAGATCCCAGCCGGATCATTAGTTGGCTAATTAAGTGAGAGAAGGCACATGGGCTGACC
>OFFH01001449.1_pt1 | contig 12125 bp, 9 predicted proteins | sample 1521341 | NCBI WGS metagenome assembly OFFH01 (sample SAMEA3504108, study PRJEB24116) | mouse gut metagenome | biome: mouse gut; feature: mouse-associated habitat; material: faeces | place: Denmark | collected 2011 | reverse complement strand
CAAAGATACTGACAAAAGATAATACCAAAATAATCCAAAACATTTTCTTCCGATGCTTTTCTATGAAATCCGCCATCATTTATCCCTTTCTTTTAATGCTTTAAAATCTATTATAACAAAAATTATGTCCTTGTCTATATAGTGCACCTGCTAAAAATATGCTATACTTAAGCAGATAACGTAACAAATATAGATTTTTAAAGGTGGTTTTTATGAATGCAAAGGTTTTAAAAACGTTAGAATATACCAAGATCATTGATATGCTCACCGAAAAGGCTTCCTCCGACCCCGGCAGGAAGCTTTGCCGGGAGCTTACCCCCATGACAGATTTAGATGCGGTCACACTGGCCCAGACCCAGACTAAGGACGCACTTTCCATGTTGTTTGCAAAAGGGTCCACTTCTTTTGGAGGCAACCATGACGTGTCATTTGCCCTTCGCTCCCTGGAAATCGGCAGCAGCCTTTCCGCCCCGGAGCTTCTTAGGATCGCCGGGCTTTTGGATAACGTTAACAGGATCAAAGCCTACGGACGTCCGCCCCGGGATGACGAAAAGGAGACATCCCTTACCGGCTATTTTAACGCCCTGGAGCCATTGACCCTGCTGGCAAACGAGATTCACCGCTGTATTCTTTCCGAAGACGAGATTGCGGATGATGCCAGCCCCGGTTTAAAGCATGTGCGCCGTTCCATCACCATTACCGGAGATAAGATCCATTCCCAGCTTGCTTCCATGGTCAGCGGTTCCTATCGCAACTACCTGCAGGACGCCGTAATCACCATGCGGGATAACCGTTATTGCATCCCGGTAAAATCAGAATACAAAAGTCAGGTTCCCGGCATGGTCCATGACCAGTCCTCCACCGGATCCACTTTTTTTATTGAGCCTGCGGCTATCGTCAATCTGAATAATCAGCTCAAAGAGCTTGCCATAAAAGAAAAAGAAGAGATCGAGGCAGTCCTTGCCGATTTGAGCGGCCAGAGCGCAGCCCATGTGGAAGAGCTGAAGACCAACCAGCAGGTCATGACCTTCCTGGATTTTACCTTTGCCAAGGCTTCCCTTGCCATGGACCAGAATGCCACCATGCCACTCTTTAACAGGGAGCATTGCATCCGTATCCGGAAAGGAAGACATCCCCTTCTGCCTGCCAAAAAGGTGGTTCCCATCGACATCCACCTTGGACAAGATTTTGACCTTTTAGTGGTCACCGGTCCTAACACCGGCGGAAAGACTGTCTCTTTAAAAACGGTAGGCTTATTTACCCTGATGGGTCAGTCCGGACTTCATATTCCCGCCCTTGACCGTTCAGAGCTTTCTATCTTTACGGAAGTTTTTGCGGATATCGGGGATGAACAGAGTATTGAGCAAAGCCTTAGTACCTTTTCTTCCCATATGACCACCATCGTATCTATTTTAAAACAGGCCGATGAACACTCCCTGTGCCTGTTTGACGAATTAGGGGCCGGCACCGACCCTACGGAAGGAGCGGCGCTGGCAATCGCCATTTTAGACCACCTCCACACCCGCGGGATCAGGACTATGGCCACCACTCACTACAGTGAATTGAAAGTATATGCGCTCTCCACGGATTTCGTGGAAAACGCCTGCTGTGAATTTAGCGTGGAAACCTTAGCGCCCACTTACCGGCTTTTGATTGGCATCCCCGGCAAAAGCAATGCCTTTGCCATTTCTTCCAAATTAGGACTGCCGGATTATATCATTAACGCTGCCAGATCCCAAATCACCACAGAAGAAAAAAGTTTTGAAGACCTTATTGCCGATTTAGAGCAAAGCCGTGTCACCATCGAAAAGGAGCGGCTGGAAATCGCCTCTTATAAAGAGGAAATCAAAACCCTCAAGGAACGGCTTCAGGCTAAAAATGAAAAAATAGACCTTGCCAAGGAACGGATTTTGCAAGAAGCCAACGAGCAGGCACGGGAGATTCTCCAAAACGCAAAGCAGGTGGCAGACGAAAGCATCCGGGTTTACCAGAAAGCAGGGCCTGGCGCTTCCTTAAAAGACTTAGAAAAAACCAGAGAACGGCTCCGAGGCGAAATCGGAAAGAAAAACGAAAAACTGGCCATCCAGACGCCAAAGCCGGCCGGCGGCCAAAAGCCAAAGCCGGATCAGATCAAGTTAGGCGACCAGGTTAAAATCCTCTCCATGGGAATGCAGGGAACCGTCAGTACGCTCCCCGACCACAAGGGAAATCTCTATATCCAGTGTGGCGCCATGCGTACCCAGGCAAACATCAAAGACCTGGCATATGCCAGCCAAACACCTGCCCCGGATTTCTCACCGCTTAAAAGAAAACCCTCCGGCGCAGGCAGCGTAAAAATGTCCAAAGCGCTCCATATTTCCTCGGAGATCAACCTGTTAGGAAAAACCGTGGATGAAGCCCTTGCTGAGCTGGACAAATACCTGGACGACGCTTATCTGTCCCATCTTTCTTCCGTCCGCGTGGTTCACGGCAAAGGAACCGGCGCCTTAAGGAACGCCGTCCAAAACCACCTAAAACGGGTGAAATATGTAAAGACTTTCCGGCTGGGCGAGTACGGAGAAGGTGACGCAGGCGTCACAATTGTGACTTTTAAAGAGTGACCGATCATAATTGATAAGGAGTAAATTCATGGTAAGCAGACAGAAAATTTTAATTGTTGATGATGATAGTAATATTGCAGAACTGATATCCCTTTACCTGACAAAGGAATGCTTTGAAACGGCAATTGCCGCAGACGGCGAAACAGCCTTGCTTTTAGCCGATTCTTTTGCCCCTAATTTGATCCTGCTGGACCTTATGCTCCCGGGCATTGACGGTTATCAGGTGTGCCGGGAAATCCGCGCGAAATCCACCGTTCCAATCATTATGCTCTCTGCCAAAGGCGAAATCTTTGACAAAGTGTTAGGCTTAGAGCTTGGCGCCGATGACTACATGGAAAAACCCTTTGATTCCAAAGAGCTGGTTGCAAGAGTGAAGGCGGTGCTCCGCAGATATAAGCCCGCGATCACCATTCCCCAGACGTCAGACGTGAAATGTGTGGAGTATCCGGATCTTGTGGTCAACCAGACTAATTATTCCGTGCTGTACATGGGAAAGACTGTGGAAATGCCTCCAAAAGAACTGGAGCTTCTCTATTTTCTGGCATCTTCCCCCAACCATGTATTTACCAGGGAACAGCTTCTTGACCAAATCTGGGGATATGAATATATCGGAGATACCAGGACCGTGGACGTGCATATCAAACGTCTCCGCGAAAAAATAAATGACCACGCCAACTGGAAGATCGCCACCATCTGGGGAATCGGTTACAAATTTGAGGTACGTCAATGAAAAAGACTCTGTACCTGAAATTCCTGCTGGCCTATTTTATTTTCGGTTTTTTCGGGTTTATCGTGGTTGCCACTTTTGTAAGCAGCATGACCCTTGAACACCTGAAAAGAGAAAAGGCCGACGCACTATACCGGGAAGCCACCCTGATTGCCAACACCTATGCTTCCGACCTGTATAGCAACGAGACCTCTCTGGATACCGTAAAAAAGCAGCTCGACGCTTTAGACGTTTATCTCGGAGCCAACCTCTGGATCATTAATCCTTCCGGACGTATGGTTCTTGATTCCCAAGCACCTGTCGACGTGGAAAACGAGACGGTGATCGAGGGCTTTGACCCTACCATTACGGAAGGCTCTTACTACACAGTGGGCAACTTCTTTAACAGCTTCCAGGAAGAACAGCTCAGTGTCTTTGCCCCTATTACGTCGGATTACCGGGTCCGGGGATATGTGGTCATCCATTATCCCACAAACAGCATAGTTGCGTCCTGTAATAACCTATTAAACATTTCCTACCTAATGCTGATCATTTTATTTTTATTATCCCTGATCATCCTGATCTTTTTTACGGAAATGGTCTATCTGCCCCTGCGCAAGATCACAGAGGCAACGGAGCAGTATGCGGAAGGCAATATGCATTATGAGTTTCAGATTGACAGTGAAGACGAGATCGGCTACTTAGGCGCTACCTTAAACTATATGGCAAGCGAGATCGCCCGTTCCGAAGACGACCAGAAAAAGTTTGTGGCTAATGTCTCCCACGATTTCCGCTCCCCCCTTACCTCCATCAAAGGCTACCTGGAGGCTATGCTGGACGGCACCATTCCTCCCGAATTATACGAAAAATACCTGACTATCGTCCTCAATGAGACGGAACGGCTGACAAAGCTTACCGGCAGCCTGCTTATCCTGAACAATTTAAACACCAAAGGGATCTTTCTGGAAAAGAGCCTGTTTGACATCAATAAAGTCATACGAAATACGGCCGCTTCCTTTGAAGGAACCTGCAAAAACAAGACCATTGCCATAGAACTGATCTTAACCGGTGACGGGCTGCTTGTAAATGCGGATGTGGGCAAGATTCAACAGGTGCTCTATAACCTGTTAGACAACGCCATTAAATTCAGCCATCCGGATTCCATCATTAAAATAGAGACCACGGAAAAACATAACAAAATATTCGTATCCGTAAAAGACAGTGGAATCGGCATTCCTAAAGATGACTTGAAAATGATCTGGGATCGTTTTTACAAGTCTGACCTCTCCAGAGGAAAAGACAAAAAAGGAACCGGCCTTGGGCTTTCCATCACCCGGGAGATCATTCAGGCGCATGGCGAACACATTAACGTGATCAGCACAGAGGGCGTAGGATCTGAGTTTATTTTTTCCCTGCCCATTGCGGACGAGGACAACGAAGACTGAAAACATGGAGGATTACAATGCATATTATATTACACCAGCCGGAAATACCGGCCAACACCGGAAATATCGGAAGAACCTGCGTCGCTTCCGGAACCTCCCTCCACTTGATCGAACCTTTGGGATTCCGGCTCAATGAAAAGGATATCAAACGTGCCGGCATGGATTACTGGGAACATTTACAGGTACAGCGGTACATAAATTTTGAAGAATTTAAGAAAACACATCCGGACGCAAAAATATGGATGGCGACTACCAAGGCCAAGCTTACTTATACGGACGTCAACTATGGGCCTGATGATTTTATCATGTTCGGCAAGGAAAGCGCCGGCATTCCGGAAGAAATACTGGTAGACCATGCAGATACCTGCATCCGTATCCCGATGCTTTCTAAGATCCGTTCCTTAAACCTGTCTAATTCCGTTGCGATCGTGCTTTACGAGGCACTGCGCCAGCAAAATTTCAATGGGATGCAGCTTGAAGGGGAACTCCACAGGCTTCACTGGTAGTTAAGAGGAGAAAAGATAAAAGTATTTCTCCTTCTACTATCCCATAAAAACCATATCCCTCCTTCGTATCTTTTTATAAGAGATATAAAAGGAGGATTTTTTATGAATAGGAAACTAATATTACCCGCTGCCTTCATCACCGCCGCATTGACACTGACCGCCTGTCAGGGGAATACCCCCTCAAGCGCCCCCGGCGAAACGTCCGCTCTAATCTCCCCTTCCCCGGAGTCAGATATGGTGCTTGATTTTGGCGACCGGTTTATAAACAATACGGGAAACGTGATCAGTGTCAACAGCAAGGAAACCGTCAGCGTAGTTCCGGACATCGCACAGATTGTTTATTCCGTCCGCACGGAAGATACCACAGCCGCAGCCTGCCAGCAAAAAAACGCAGAGTCGGTCTCCTCCGTCATCGCCAGATTAAAAGAACTGGGCGTAGAGGAGAAGTCGATCCAGACTTCCGACTATTACATGAACCCCAGATACAACTACAGTGGCAGCACAGCCAAATTGATTGGCTATGAAGCCACTGCTTCATTGACAGTATCAGACCTGCCAATCGACGGCCTGGATGAAATACTGTCCGGCTCTGTGGATGTTGGGGTCAATACCATCCAATCCATCACTTATATGGCAAGCAGCTACGATGAAAGCTATCAGGAAGCCCTGCAAAAGGCCATGGATTCCGCCTACCAAAAGGCTCAGGTCCTTGCCGCTTCCTGCGGGCGCAGCGTAGGCACTGCCATAAATATTACGGAAACAAGCGGCTACTCCGCAGCACGCTACAACGACAATTCCCGCACCAATATGGCAAACAGCATGATGAAGATGTCCGCCGAGGAAGACTCAGTCTCCACGGCAGGCATCATGCCCGGGGAGATTGGCGTGGAGGCAAGCATCACGGTGGAATACCAAATGTATTAATTCCTTCCCTGCTGTGCCCGTAACCTTGTGATAAAATGGTCGATCTTCCCAAGGGCCACCTTTAGATTTTCCAGTGAATAGGCATAGGAAATACGTAAAAACCCTTCCCCGCAGTCACCAAAAGCAGTGCCCGGCACCACGGCAACCTTTTCCTCTGCAAGAAGCCTTTCCGCAAACGCTTCACTAGTCATCCCAAATTCCTTAATACACGGGAAAACATAGAAAGCTCCGTAAGGCTCAAAGCACGTAAGCCCCATTTCCCGGAACCTATGCATTAAAAACCTTCTTCTTTGATTATAGGATTCCCTCATGGAAGCCACATCGTCGTCACCGTTCCTTAATGCCTCCACTGCCGCATACTGGCTGGTGGTGGGGGCGCACATGATTGCAAACTGATGGATTTTGATCATCTGCTCCATGATCTCTTTCGGTGCCAGCGCATAGCCAAGACGCCAACCCGTCATGGCATAAGCCTTGGAAAACCCATTGATCAGGACCGTCCGCTCTTTCATCCCCGGAAGGGTTACGATGGACACGTGTTTTTCTTTGTAAGTAAGCTCCGCATAGATCTCATCGGAAATCACGAAAATGTCTTTTTCCCTGATCACCTCCGCAATGGCTTCCAAATCCTTCTTTTCCATGATCGCACCGGTAGGGTTGTTGGGGAAGGGAAGAATCAAGATCTTGGTCTTCTCTGTGATGGCATCTCTTAGCTCATCGGCGGTCAGCCGGAACTCATTTTCCTCCTTTAACTCAATGATCACAGGCACGGCATCTGCCAAAATGGCGCAGGGCTCATAGGAGACATAGCTGGGCTGGGGAATCAATACCTCATCCCCGGGGTTGATCATTGCCCGCAAAGCCAGGTCGATGGCCTCAGATCCCCCTACCGTGACAATCACCTCATGATCCGCATCGTAGGACACATTCTGGCTTCTTTCTATGTATTTTACTATTTCTACCTTTAATTCCCTTAATCCCGCATTCGAGGTATAAAACGTTCTTCCTTTTTCCAGAGAATAAATCCCCTCATCCCTGATATGCCAGGGGGTATCAAAATCCGGCTCGCCTACCCCTAAAGAGATTGCGTCCTTCATTTCACTGACAATGTCAAAAAATTTCCTGATACCGGAGGGCTTCACCTGTACGACTTTATCTGCTAACGGATTTCTCATGGCGTAATCTTCTCCCTTGTATCTTCATGTTTTTTGGTAAGAATGGTTCCGTGATCCTTATACTTTTTCAGGATAAAATGAGTAGCTGTGCTTAACACCCCGTCCAGTGTGGAAAGCTTGTCGGACACAAAGCTGGAAACAGCCTTTAACGATTTCCCCTCAAGGGTCACCAAAAGGTCATATCCCCCGGATATCAGGTACACGCTGTTCACTTCCGGATATTTGTAGATCCTCTCGGCAATATTGTCAAATCCCTGTCCTCTCTGGGGAGTAATCCTTACTTCGATCAATGCCGTTACCTTCTCAATCGACGTTTTTTCCCAGTCGATCATGGTATGGTAACCACAGATCACGCCTTCCTTCTCCAATGCCCCAAGTTCATTGACAACATCAATTTCCTCCACGCCTAAAATGACTGCCAGCTCTTTCAAATCAATCCGGCTGTTCTTTTCTATAATCGCTAAAATCTGCTCTCTCATGACTTTTCCTCCTAATCCTGACATACCTATATTTTATTTCGCAAATACTTTCCATATCTCATCCTGCGCAGGCATTGTCAAATATCTGCCCTCATCCCCGTTTTGTACCAGCTTGTCATTTCCCCCGTTGGTCCTTCCCACCACGCTTGCCGGGATCCCTGCCTTTTCAAGCTCCTGCTTCAGCTTCAGTCCGTTTTCCGCCGCCATCAAAAGGCATCCCCCTGACAACAGTTCATAGGGATTCAGATCAAAATATTCGCAGATTTCAACTGTCTCCTGCCTGATCGGAATCTCTTTTAAAAATACGCTCAGTCCAACGCCTATCTTTTGGGATAACTCCCACAATGCACCGAAAATACCGCCGTTTCTCACATCATGCATTGCATAAACGCCGGACTTAAGGGCTATGGCAGCCTCCGGCAGAACAGAAAACCGATCCATAAACCCTTTTGCCTCTGTGATCAAAGCAGCCGGATACCTCTTTAACAGCTCTTCTTCCTTTTCACAGGCAAGGATAGCGGTTCCTTCCATACCTACCCATTTGCTTATGACAAGATCCATTTCCCGGCATCCTTCTGCCGGCCGATCAGCCGCTCCCCCGTAACAAGACTGCCGCTCCGGCGCTGTTCCCACTGCCGTCACGGTTATGACCGGAGCATTTACATAAGGGCTAACCTCCGTATGACCTCCTGCGATCTGGATATGCAGATTCTCACAACTATCTGCCGCCTGTTTCATGATATCCTTAAGGCTTCCTTCTTCCGTTCCCTCAGGAAGCGTCAGGGAAATCGTGGCTGCCATTGCCCTGCCTCCTGCAGCCGCCAGATTATTGGCTGCGGCCATCACAGCCAAATGAGCGGCACATGGTACCGGAAGCGTTACCGTCTGGGTAGAAAGAGCCGTTACTCTCTCACAATCTGCCTTCCACGATAAAAAGGCGCAGTCTCCGCCTACTTCCGCGCCTTTTATCAATTCTTCCCTATTCACTTTTATTGCCCGGAGAACAGAGCGTTTTAAAATGCTCTCCGATATCTTTCCAATTTTCATCATGGTGTACCTTCCTAGGCCGGCGGCGTTTCCGGCTGCGCTGGCGGCTGTGCTTCCGGCTGGGCCGGTGGCTGGGCCGCCGGATCAGCGGGCGGCGCTCCCGCATCAGGGGCAGCCGGCACTTCACTGGGAGGAGGCGCTGTCCCTGCAGCCAAAGCTGCAGCAACATTTTTTACATGATCAATATTGTTTGTGGCGATTGCCGCCATGATCTGATTATATACATTAGGATCCGCCGTCGCTACTCCTACCGTAGCTGTCCTTGGCGCTACCATATAGGAACTGGAATTGATCTTTTCACGGCTCACTTCCGTTCCGTTTTCCGTTACAATCTTCCATAAGTTTGCCTTGTAGCCTATATGGGCTGACTGTACGGATACAGAGCCTACCGGCAGTCCTTCATTGGCATAGATCACTTCCGAATCCGGATATGTCTTGCTTACGACTTCACTTTCATAACGTACCTGGTGGCCGCTGTCCCTAGTCTCCATTCCGTAAATCGTAAAGCAGATCTGCTTATCCTCCGTGGTATAGCCCTCTATATAAATAGGCACATCATAGTTATTGACGAATTTAAAGTCTTTCCCTGAGGACTCCGCAATGGCCGCATCCGCCGAGGGATCCACATAAGTAACGATCATGGAGTGGTTATGCCGCTCCGTCACTTCAAGCTCCGATAAGAGCACCGCATTATACAGGGTTGTGGAAACCTGGCAGATTCCACCGCCTAAACTGTCCACCACCTGCCCGTTCAAATAAGAACCGGCCATGTAATAGCCATTTGCCTGTGTAAAGGGCGACACATTTTCATAGGTGGAAAATTCATCCCCGGGATACAACACCGTACCATTGATAAGCTCACAGCCGTTGCGGACATTAGCGCTTCTGGAGGGACCGGATGTCTTAAAGCTGGTAGAAAACGTTCCCAGCACATCCTTCACCTTTTCCAGTTCTTCCTGAGTGCCCCTGGGCTCCGACTTGGTAACCGGCAATTCCAAAGGCTCTGCGTCATTTTCCCAGTTCCCGTCAAAGTACTGCTCCAAAAGCTTGTTGGCTGCTTCCGTATCGATCACCTCACCGGCCTGTCCGGGATGAACCACAAAAACCCCGTCTTCCCTGGAAAGCCAGGCATCCTTAGCCTCCACGTTAAATTCGGCACACCTCTCAGAAAGGACCTGCGCTGACAATTCCCTGTCAAAGTCAAAATCAAACTGGTACACCACATTCTGGTGCTCTAAATCCTTGGCAGCTTTATACCGCTGAACCACATTTCCCTTTTTGCCAATAGATGCGGCTTCTTCCAAAATTCCTTGATTCTCCCAATAAAAACCAATATCCGCCGGTGTGATCACAATCTCATTGCCGCCTGCCGCTACTAAAGGGATCTCCTTGCGGGAAAGCTCATCCACATATGCGGAAAGCTCTTTTTGCGCCTCTTCCGCGCTCTTCCCTCCAAGTGAAATATTTTCTACATAGATGCCTGGCAATATCTTATTCTCTTCCTGGGCATGAACCTGTATCCCCATGCTCCCTGAAATAACAAAAAACAGGCCAATACAAACTGATTTTTTTATTAATTGAAACATAGCCGCTCCTTAGATTTGCTTTAATTCAGAAAAGATGCTATAGTTGGTATTATCATAGCAAGCACTAAAAATACTACAATAATCGCCGATGCGATTTTTTTACCTTTTTTATGAAAAAAATGAAACAAAAAAGAACTGGAAAGAAAAAGAAAGGAATTGCGGACGAGATTCTCACGCAAATCGGCGGCAGTGTGATCTTTGTATTTTTGCTGATTGCAGTGATTGCGATTTTTATGGTCGGCTGGTTAAGCATAACGTCAAAGAAAACGGAACTTACTCAGGAATCCATTGCGGCAGCGAATCAACTGGCCGGATTTTTAGAGCAGTATACGAAAAGCGTAGAGCAATTAGCGGTGAATCCGGAAATCAAACATGTAATGCGGGAGACAAAGCCCGGTGACGATATTAGTAAGGCGGAACAAATGGATACAGTCATGGAAAATCTTGTCCATATTGCCAATACGGATACGGAGAATGTGATGGCTGCATGGATTTCGGATTTGGACGCCAGCATTTTAACGCAGTCGGACGGCTTTACGAGCGGTGAGGACTGGGACATTACAGGGCGTGGCTGGTATGGATGCATTGAGACAAAAAAGACAGTCCTGACAGAACCCTATGTCGATTCATCAACCGGAAAAATGATTTTAAGCGCGGCGGCTCCGGTGATTGACGATGAGACCGGAGAGACGCTTGGCGCAGTTGGCATGGATATTTCGTTAGACCATATGACAAATATAATGAGCGGATATAAGATCGGCCGTAAGGGATATATGCTTTTGTTGTCAGAAACTGGGACAATCCTGTATCACCCGCAGAACGATCTGATTCAAAAAAACATCAATGAAGCTGGCATATCCCAAAATGTAATTGATGCGCTCGCTTCGGGAAAGAATGAATTTTTAAATTATAAAACGAATGGCGCGAAAAAATACGGCTCTTTGCAACATGCCGGAGAGACAGGCTATATAGCCCTTAGCAGTATGCCGATGATGGAATATTATGAAATTCTGGTTGGAATGGTTGTCGCGCTGATGATTGTGTTTGCAGTGGGCATTTTATTGATAGCTGTCCGCATAAAGAAAAGCGCGAAAAATCTGACCCAGCCCATTTTAGAGCTAAACCAGACGGCGCAAAAGCTTGCCGCCGGAGATTTAGACGTTGATTTACAGATTACAAGTGAAAATGAAATTGGAGAATTGGGGGAATCGATTCAAAAGACAGTGAGCAGGTTAAAAGAGTATATTGTATACATAGATGAAACGGCCGACGTTCTGGCCCGGATTGCGGACGGAAAATTAAGTGTAGATTTAAAAGATGAATATGTAGGTGAATTTCAGAAGATTAAGACTGCCCTGCTCAATATTTCCGATTCCATGAACGAAGTAATGATGGGAATCAACGAAAGCTCCGAGCATGTGTCGGTAGGAGCGACAGAGCTTGCAACCGCTTCCCAGGTCCTGGCAGAAGGGGCGGAGGAACAGGCCGAATCCATCGAAGCCCTTACGGCTACCACGAATACCGTTGCAGACCAGGTGGAAAACAGCCGGCGCAAGGCAGAGGATTCTGCAAAGGCTACCGCACAGGCTGCCGTTATGATTGGACAGAACCAGGAAAAAATGAAGCTGATGATGGATGCCATGGATAAAATCCACGA
>OFFH01001442.1_pt1 | contig 12161 bp, 7 predicted proteins | sample 1521341 | NCBI WGS metagenome assembly OFFH01 (sample SAMEA3504108, study PRJEB24116) | mouse gut metagenome | biome: mouse gut; feature: mouse-associated habitat; material: faeces | place: Denmark | collected 2011 | reverse complement strand
GGAGAAGCCCCGGATGACAGCATGATGTACAAGAACCTGAATATTCACTATTACAAGAAATTGCAGGTTCGCCCTAATATGCTTTATCGTTGGCTCAATTATCAGCAGTTTGTACGCAACGCGCAAATGCGTGCTTCCAACCGTACCCGGCTTTACAGCCAGTATCGCCAGGAACAGGTACAGGAAAAACTCAGTCAGTTAGGGATATTCAGCTATATGGATATACAATACGCTCCCAAAGATACGACAGCTGTCTGCGATACGTTGGACATCACAATGCAGGCGACTTTCGCCAAACCTTTGGATGCAGAATTGGAACTGAACGTAGTAACTAAAAGTAATGACCAAACCGGTCCCGGTGCCTCATTCGGTGTCACCCGGAATAATGTGTTCGGTGGTGGTGAAAGCTGGAATGTAAAACTGAAAGGTTCTTACGAATGGCAGACCGGCGGTGGAGAGAAAAGTTCGTTGATGAACAGTTGGGAAATGGGTATATCCACTTCTTTGACTTTTCCGAGAGTCGTTTTCCCGCGTTTCGGTAAAAGAGAATTTGACTTTCCCGCTACGACTACTTTTCGTCTGTATATCGACCAACTGAACCGGGCTAGATACTATAAGCTGTTATCCTTCGGCGGAAACGCGACCTACGATTTCCAACCGACACGTACCAGCCGTCACAGTATCACGCCTTTTAAACTGACATTCAACGTTTTGCAACACCAGTCGGAAGAGTTCAAAGAAATTGCTGCTGATAATCCTGCGTTATATGTCAGTCTTGACAATCAGTTCATTCCGGCCATGGAGTACACCTATACGTATGATAATGCGTCTGTGCGTAGAGTGAAGAATCCTATCTGGTGGCAATCTACCGTAACTTCTGCCGGAAACGTGACCGCTACCATCTACCGTGCTTTCGGCCGGCCGTACAACGAGGAAGGAAAGAAGCTTCTGGGTGCCCCGTTCTCTCAGTTTATGAAATTCAATACGGAATTTCGCCATCTGTGGAATATAGACAAGAATAATAAGCTTGCCTCTCGTGTAGCATTGGGTGCTCTTTTCGCATACGGCAACGCTACGATCGCCCCATACAGCGAACAATTCTATGTCGGTGGTGCCAACAGTATCCGTGCTTTTACAGTGCGTAGTATCGGTCCCGGTGGCTATCACCCGAAAGACAGCAAATATTCTTATCTTGACCAGACAGGTACATTCCGCTTCGAGGCAAACGTCGAGTATCGTTTCCACATCTTCAAGCGTCTCTGGGGAGCTACCTTCCTCGATGCCGGCAACGTCTGGCTGATGCGCAAGGATGAGGCACGTCCCGACTCGCAGCTCCGTCTGAAAACTTTCCCGAAACAGATTGCTTTAGGAACAGGTATCGGCTTCCGCTACGATATGGATATCCTCGTCTTCCGTCTTGACTTCGGTATTCCTTTGCATCTGCCGTATGACACGGAACGAAGTGGCTATTACAATGTTACCGGAGCCTTCTTTAAGAATCTGGGAATACATTTTGCTATCGGGTATCCGTTCTGATTATAAATTCAGTAACTTCAAAGATACGATGAGAATAAGTCTTATTTCATCATTTGTTTTTTGAGAAAAATGTTGGCGTAGTAATGTAATGAACTGCGCCTTTCTTTTTTTTACGGCACTTTCGGAAATGTTAAGGAGATTGGCTATTTCAGCATTCTTCATACCTTGTTCGAAACTCAGTTCAAACAGCTCCTGGAATTTCTTTGGTAATTGTCCTATTGCATTCCAAAGCATGTCTAGTGTTTCTTGTTCGATCAGGCTGTTGAGGAAGTTTTCATCCTCTTCGTCTTTTGTATAGGCAGACAGGTAGTTTTCTTTTGCTGCTTGGCGGCGTAGGAGTGATATGGTTGCGTTATAAATGCAGGAATATAGGAAAGATTTGAAGGCAAACGTGGAGGCTAATGAATCTTTGTGGAGGTATGTTTGGTAAATTGCATCTTGTACGCAGTCTTCTGCCAGAAATGCATAGTCTTTTCCTAAATGCCTTCCAGCATATATTAAAAGTTGAGGATACATTTTTCGGTAAAACGTATCGATTTTGCCTGCTTTAAAATCTTTAAATATCTGCTCCATCTATTTGCTTGCACATAATCTACAGATACAAAAGTAATCATAAAATAATCTTTTTCTAACTTTTCTTTAGTTTTTTCTTCTTTTTGGTGTCCTTTTTAAAATCGTTTGCGTTATAGGTGAAAACAATGTAAATATGGAAGAAAAATATATAAAGCGTATTGCTGTGTTGATTGGCAGAGAATTAACCGGTAAAATAACAGAATATGAACGTGGAATGTTGGCCGAATGGCGTGGGCAGAGTGATAAGAATGAACAACTTTATCAAAGGCTGACTGATAAGGAACGTTTAGCCCGAGAATACAGACAGATGAAATCGGTCGGGATAGAACGTCCGTTGGCAGACATGAAAGGGCGGATAGCTCGTTTGACTGTTCGTCCGGAGGAACGTGCAAAACTTATTTTCCGGTTATGGGCGGGAGTTGCCGCAATTGTTTTATTGATACTTGTTTGGAAAGGGAATGGGTGGATATATCATTCGGCTTTTATGGAGGAAAAGGGATTACAGGCTGATGAGATTCGTCCCGGTCAGACACAGGCTACCCTGATTTTGAGTACCGGTGAAAATATTACACTGGATTCAGACACGCTTATTACCGGTCAAAAGAAGATGTGCTCTGCTGTTCGGGCACAATCTGTTTCTTCCCCGACTGTTTCGGGGACGGAGAAAGTGAGAGCAAAAGCAAACATCCTGATTACTCCAAGAGGAGGGGAGTTTAAGATTGTTTTGGAAGACGGGACAGAAGTATGGCTCAATGCTGAGTCCAAACTTACATATCCCGAAACCTTCGGGAATGCGGAACGAAGAGTGTCTGTTCGGGGAGAAGCTTATTTTAAAGTACATAAAGATCCGGAGAAACCTTTCTACATAGAAACGGACGGGCAATTGATACGGGTCTATGGAACAGAATTTAATGTTCGCTCTTACGAAGAGGATGAGACTGTTTGTACTACTCTTGTCGAAGGAAGTATCTCTATTCGACCGGTCGGAACAGGGCAGGGGGAGTTGGTGCTTGCTCCTAATCACCAGTCGTTATTCAATAAAAAGGATGCGACAGCCTGTCTGCGTACAGTCAATCCGGAAGTGTTCGTTAGTTGGAAAAACGGTATGTTTGTGTTCGAAGAGCAGAATCTGGAACAAATCATGTGTACATTGAGCCGATGGTATAATTTTACTTATACATTTAAGGATGAAAGCCTGAAAGAGACGGTGTTTATGGGAAGTATCCCACGTTATGCAGAATTTGATGATGTGATTCATATTCTTGAAAAAAGCGGCGGAATAAAACTAGAGATGAAAGGACAAAACATAATTCTGTCAAAGAGATAACTACTATTATATACGTTTCATTAAAAAAAGACATTATGTTAGCATGTAAAAAGCGTTTTGTTTGCCGGACTATATTGGTCTTGCTTATCGCTTTTCCCCTGAAAGGATTGGCACAGAGTCTGGATGTCAGTTACGACAAACAGCCTATCGAGAGAGTTATTGCCGACTTAAAGAAAAAGACGGATTACGACTTTGTTTATCAGAAGCAAGTATTGGAAAATGTGCCGTATGTTTCGGGTTCATATACCGGAATGACTATTAGTCAGATTCTCGACAAACTGTTGTATGGGACAGGGCTTGAATATAGTATTGTGAAAAGCACGATTATTATCCGAAAGTCCGAACCTGTCTCCCGGAATCATAAGAGAATTGCCGGCAAGGTGGTGGGAGAAGAGGGAGAAACATTACCTGGCGTGCACGTGCATCTCAAGCACACGAATGTAGGCACCACAACCAATGTGGATGGTGAGTTTAGTATAATGGTTAGTGGGACGGAACCGATTCTTCAGTTCAGCTATGTCGGTATGGAAAAACGGGAGATACGTGTAACTGATCGGACAGGGGATTTCCTTCATGTGAAACTGACCGGCAATACGTCGGTCATAGATGAAGTGGTGGTGACCGGATATCAAGCTATGAACCGACGTGAATTGGCAAGTGCCATTGCCACGGTTAAAGCGGAAGACGTTATTGCTCCTGAAGCTATGAGTATCGACCAGATGCTACAAGGAAAAATTCCCGGAATGACGGTGATGACACAGTCGGGTGAGCCGAGTAGTACACCGACCATTCGAATTCGCGGTAATTCGACAATCAATGGCAATAAGGCTCCAGTTTGGGTGGTAGACGGGGTGATTATGTCTGATGTAGTGCCATTTACGGCTTCTGATCTAAATAGCCCTGATGCTGCTTATCTGATAGGCAATAGTATTTCCGGATTGAGTCCGCAGGATATTGAAAGTATTAGTGTTTTGAAAGATGCGTCGGCTACTGCCATTTATGGGGTGAAGGCGGCAAATGGGGTGATTGTGGTCACTACCAAGCGGGGAACTGTATCTGCTCCGGTGGTGACGTATGATGCGGCTGTTAATGTAAACACCCGCCCTCGTTATAGTCAGTTTGATCTGATGAATTCTCAGGAGAGAGTGCAGCTTTCGCAGGATATTTATGAGGCGCGTCTGGAGTATCCGCGTGTTCCTATTCAGGAGAGTTATGAAGGCGCGTTGCAGCAGTTGATTAATAAAAAAATCAGCCAAAGTGAATTCACATCACTTGTCGGGAAATATGAAACAATGAACAGCGATTGGTTCAAAGCACTGTTTCGCCCTGTTGTAACTCAGAATCACAATGTGTCCGTGACCGGTGGAACGGAAAAAGTACGTTATTATACTTCATTGAGCTATAACAATAGTCCTGGTATTGCGAAGAAATCGGAAAGCGAGCGTTTTACGGGGCTGGGCAAGTTGTATTTTAAAATCAACCGTATTTTTGATGTAGACCTCAAAATGGAAATCAGCAATCAGAATAATGAGGGGTACTCTTCAATAAATCCGTTTTCTTATGCTTTTAATACGTCGCGTGCCATCCCTATTTACGGTGATAACGGTGAACTGTATTTTTATGCAAAAGGTGGAGTTGCTCCTGATTATATTACATACAATGTGTTAAATGAACTGGATCAGACTGGGCGGAAAAATAATACCCGTCGTCTGGGCGGAGTAATGAATTTCAATGCACGTCTGTTTAAGGGGTTTACTTATACAGGGACGGTTTCTTATTATTGGAGTGATAACCGTACCACCTCCTGGGCTACTGACCACTCTTATGAGGTCGGTAGCATACGTCAGTATGATTATGGAAAATATCAGAAAGGGGATACGGAGTATGAACGTTCCAGTCTGCCGTTTGGTGGAAAATTGCAGGAAGATTTCATGCAAGGTCGCTCTTATACAATCCGGAATACGCTGAATTATGTCAATACGTTTGCTGAGCAACATAGTGTCAACTTGTTTGGTGGTATTGAGATCCGTTCAGAGAAGTATAGTGGAAACAATGTACTGTCTTATGGCTGGGACCCCAACTACGGGCAGTCTGTTTCTCCTGTATTTACTTCTTCATATATATCTTTGGCAACGAACGGGCTGTTTAGCCCTGTGATTACGGAACGAGTAACACAGATTGCTTCGTATATAGGTTCTGCTAGCTATTGCTATGACGAACGTTATATCTTGAATGCAAACATACGTTCGGACGGTGCTAATAAATTTGGAAGCAATCCTGAGTATCGTTGGTTACCGACATGGTCGCTTGCCGGGAAATGGATTGTGTCCAACGAACGTTTCATGGAAGCTGCCCGCTTTATTGATCATCTTTCTCTTCGTGCTTCCTATGGTTTGCAAGGAAATATCCATGATGATGCGACTCCATACCTGATTGTCTCTATGGATAAGGAAAACCCTGTATCCGGACTCCGTCCCGGTACTATCGAACGGCTTCCGAATCCTGATTTGCGCTGGGAGAAAACGCATTCCTATAATATAGGACTTGATCTTTCATTCTTCAAAAACAGGCTTAATCTGACGCTAGATTATTATCGGAAGAAAACTACCGATCTGATTACAGATATGCAGGTGTCTCCTACCACCGGGCGGAGTTATATGTTTATGAATGCGGGCGAAGCTATTAATAAAGGAATTGAAGGTGTCATTAGTGCCGATCTGATACGTAATAAGACTTTCAGTTGGAATGTTTCTTATAACTTCAGCCATAATACAAATGAAGTGCGTTATGCCTTCGATGCTAATCTGACAGGTAAAGAGGTATACCAACAAATGTTGGCAGGTAATGTCGCTACTATTGGACAGCCGCTTGGGACAATCTATTCGTTCAAGTTTGCTGGGCTTTCGGGTGAGAACGGTTATCCGTTGTTTTATACCACTGACGGGCGAAAGGTACATGACGGTGATTACGAAGCAATGGAATTGGTGCCTTCCGGCAGTATCTATCCTGACTTGTCCGGTGGATTTGACACTCGTCTCACTTATAAGAATAATCTTAGCCTTTCCATCGGTTTCAGTTACCAACTAGGAGCTGTCAAACGTCTGCCATCTATTTATAACAAAGCGGAAAAAGCATTCGATCCTTCCGCCAATCTGCCCAAAGTCCTGGCAAACCGTTGGAAGCAGCCTGGTGATGAACAGTTTACTAATATTCCTGCATTATATGATAAAAAAATAGCAGATGGATTTCCGGATGAACTGAGAGGTTTTTATGATAATAATCGAAATTCGGATGTGATGATGCCTGAAATGTATGATATGAGCGACTTGCGTATAGCAAAGAATGATTTTTTGCGTTTGCGTAATGTGACGCTTAGCTATCGCTTGCCCGGCAGTGTACTGAATAAACTAAATGTAAAAGAGATGACCATACGTTTGCAGGGAAGCAACCTGAAGACTTGGGCTCCCAAAGCGTGGGACGGACTCGACCCCACGACAGCGTATGCTAATATGCCTTTGATGCCAAGTTACAGTGTGGGGGTCAGCATTACATTTTAAATTAACAACTAAATAAAAGTGAGTATATTATGAAAATAAAATTATATCCTGTAATAGGGAGCTTGGCTTTGGCAGTTGTGACAATCGCCTGTTCCGATTATTTGAACGAGAGTTCCGGTGATTTGCTGATTCCGGAAAAGGTGGAAGAATTTCAGTCTGTTCTCTACGGTGAAGGATATCCTGACTCATATACGGATGATGTGGAATGGATGGACCTGATGACGGATGATGTAGAAATATCTCCGTGTGCAGCTGCTGAAAGTATGCAGGTTGAAGGGGACGCTACTTCTTTGATTGCTACCGGACGGGGAGCATTCTGCTGGGCGTATGATATCGAATATTACTTGGTAAATTATGGCAGTCCTTATGAAAACCGTTATAAAAATATAATGGCATGCAATACGGTTATAGAGGTCGGCGAAGATATGCTAGGTGACAAGGCAAGCGTGCATTCATGTCTGGCTCAAGCGTATACGTTGCGTGCTTTTAATTACTTTTGTCTGGTTAATTGGTACGGGCTGCCTTACAATGAACTGACGGCTGATACAGATATGGGAGTGGCTGTCAGACTGGAAAGTAAGGTGAGTCGTGACCAGCCGCGACGTTCGACGGTAGCACAAGTATACAAGCAGATAAATGAAGACTTGGATACAGCTTTAAAGCTGTTTGAAACGGCTCAACCAACCAAAAGCATATTTGTTGTATCCAAGAAAGCAGCTTTGTTGCTAAAAACTCGTGTGGCGTTATACACCCGGCAGTGGGATGAGGTCATTCGCTATGGCGAACTTCTGAAGGAGGAAGGTATCAAGCTGTATGATATAAGTGCGTTAACAGCCGACGATATGAGCAATCGGATTTCCAAATTCGTATTCCTGACCAGTAAGAATCCGGAGGTGTTGTTCACATTCGGAAATGCGGCAATGGGGTATCATTCTTTCATGGATTTAATTAAAGGAGCTATATTCGTACCTTCTCAAACAGAGGAAAACGATTTGATTCGCATTTATGAAGAGGGGGATAATCGTATGTATGCTTTTTTTATGCAGGATTACATTGATTATGATGCGGATTGGGATATGTATTGGGCGTATGATGATTATCGGAAGATTCCATTCAAACATTATGATATCAATGCCAACAGACAGTGCTATACTCAGGCATTCCGCAGTGCCGAAATTTGGCTGAACATGGCTGAGGCGTATGTACATCGAAATACAGGCAATGATAAGGAGGCTGCTGTTACTTTATTGAATGAGCTGAGAAAATGCCGTTTCACTGCCGGACAATATCAAGAACTGAGTGCTTCCGATTTTACCGATGCAGAAGCTCTTCTTCAATTTGTTCGAGACGAACGCCGACGTGAATTTTGCTTCGAAGAAACTCACCGTTGGAATGATTTACGGCGCTATGGTATGCCGCGCATTGAACATAAACTTTATGTGACAAGTACCTCTGCACCGGAAACTTTCGTGCTTGAACAGGGAGACAAGAACTATACACTTGCCTTGCCTAAGAGTGAAACATCTTATAGTACCGAAATTGAGGTTTACGACCGCAGAGTAATTAATGCACAATAATAACCATATATGATGAAAATGGATATGAAAAAAATAATGATATACCTTTTGTCCGGTCTGTTGTTACTGACCGGTTGTTCGGAAGAAGAACTTACGTCCCAATTGGATACGACTCCCGAATACGAGAAAATACTGGCTGTTGATGAAAACGCTTCGCAAGCAGACAAGACTATTTATGAATGGTATAAGAAATACAATACGGCATTCCTTTATAAGTTTGATGATAAAGACGTACACTGGCTATGGAGCGGTACTTTCGTATGCTACTACGAGCCTTGGGATGTGGAGAGTGAGGAAGATATGGCTATGTTGGAAGAACAACTGGCAGTGATAGAGACTAATTTACTTTCCAAATATAGTGAAGAGACGCTTCGGCAATCGCTCCCTTACAAAGTATTTTTGATGAAGGAGTTGCGATCGAGAGATTCTTCGTTGTCGTCCGCATGGACAACAGCGCTTTCTAATGGGCAGGATGCGATGTTGGTGGGGTATATGCAAAAGAGCGGTTCTCCTTTTGCCAACAGTAAGTTCGATTCCGAATTAGGCAATATCTTTAGTACGTTTTTCTTTAATAGTTTGAGCAAGCGTCCCGATAAGTTCTTTGAAAGCCGGATACCTGTAAAATACAGTCTTCTTACCTGTCCGGAAGACCCGGCGATAGAGGAAGAGCAAAAGATAAAACCGGATTTTGATAATCCGGATCATGTAGCTAACGTATGCGGCTATATTGTCGGATACCTTTCAGCACGTACGCGTCTGCCTAATGAGATACAGGATTATGCCGACTATCTGACTTTCCTGACGAAAAATCCAGGAAGTGAAATACGGAAAATTACAGGTTTTTATTGGCGGATTGCCTGGCGGGCTACTCTCTTTATAGAATACTGTATGGAGGCCAATGGGGAAGACTTGATAGCTGTGCAGAATGCGGCATTTCCGGATGATAAGGTAACGATGGATGATTTTAAGTATTAATACATATATTTTTCAACGATGAAGAAACTTATTTTTTTGTGTATGCTGTTGATGGGACATCTCACATTATCGACAGCACAGGAAAATGCCGGTGGTGGAATCCTTTTTCATGAAAACGAACCTTGGAAAGAGATAATAGCCCTTGCACAGAAAGAGAATAAATTGATATTCATGGATTGTTATACCAGTTGGTGTGGACCTTGCAAAGCATTGTCGAAGAACGTATTCACTCAGAAGAAAGTGGGGGATTTCTTCAATCCGCAGTTTATCAATGTGAAATATGATATGGAGAAAGGAGACGGGAAAATGCTTCAAGAGAGATACAAATCGTATATTGTCGGCTATCCTACTTTGTTGTTGATTGATAAGAACGGTAAGGTATTGCAGCAAATGGCAGGATATCAGGATGCGGATAAATTGATACAAGGGATCCGGAAAGCTGCTAAAGGACGCGATTTGTTTACTCTTGCTGCCGAGTATCAGGCGGGAAACCGGGAACTGACTTTTATGAAAGAATATATCGAAAGTCTGAATGCCGCTTTCTTGCGAGACAGTGTGAATAATATAACCCGTCGGCAACTGACTGTAATAGACCCGAAAGAACTGGATAAAGATGAAGTGTGGGACGTATATGGCACTTACGTGAAGGATGTCCGTTCCGCTGCTTTCGAATATCTGGTGAATAATGCATACCGTTACTATCGGAAGCTGAACCGGGATTATTATAAAATCAATACTCAGCTTCAGTTCTGTTGTGAGAAGGAGCTCCGCTCGCTCTTCAAACTGAATTTCGATGAACAGGGGAAGCCACAAGCTCTGTCGGTCGACACTACTACTGCCCGGAAAGTGATAGCTTATATGCAGAAAGCGGATTTGAACCATCGCGATAGTTATTTGGCTAAACTGTATATTCATCAATTGCTTTTGAAAGGAGAGTATCAAGAGGCATGGGAAAGCATTATGTTGTGTCATCGAATAGGAGTCAGGAGTTTTACGTCAGCAGCGGTACATGATTACATCCGTTTCCTGATTCACTATCCTGTTGGTAAGGTTGCCTTGAAGAATTATTTGAACGTGTTGGAACAGTTCCGTGCTACTGGTGAAAAAGGGGCTTTCAGCTATCATATGTATCGGACGATGGCCGAAATATACCAACAGCTCGGTAATGCTAAAAAAGCCAAAGAATTGCAGCAGGCTTATCAGACTATAGACGAACAACGAATGAAAGAGATCAAAAATTCTATTTAAAATAATAATATGGTTATGAAGATTTTTTTTACTTTATTGCTAATATGTGCTCCTATATGGTTGTCAGCACAGGATTATTGTATTGAAGGTGAGGCGCCGGGTATGGATGGGATGATGATATACCTCAAAGAATACAAAAAGGCACCGATTGATTCGGCAACTGTTGTCGACGGTAAGTTCAGGCTTCAGAACAAACTCTTGGAAGTGAAACCGATGATAATCAGCGTGGGCAGGACGCTACAGCATATTTTGCTGGATGAAAATCCCATTTACATTACATGTACTACTGTTTCGCGGAAGGTGAGGGATAAGGTTATTCCTTCTGTCATCCTTTCTGTGAAAGGAGATGACGATCAGCATTTGCTGCAGCGAATGAATCAGGTGTTGCAAAAGGAAATGCTTGTTATGCTGGCGTTGTCTCTTTCGGGTGAAGAAAAGGACAAGGCTACAAAGGAGACTTTGAATGCGTCTTTTATTCAGGCGAAAGAAGAAAGCAAACAGTTGTATGACAGCATTGTGAACCATAATAAAGATAGTTATGTGAGTGCATTGGTTATTCATGAACATCTATCTAAGGAACGTTCCATTGAAGAACTCGAAATGCTCTATCTACAACTTTCCGATCGTGTGAAGAATGCCGCTCCCGGACAAAAATTGCAACAGGCTTTGGTTTCGATGCGGACAACCGGTATAGGGCAGACTGCTTCTGACTTCACTTTGCAAACTCCTGACGGAAAGGAACTCACTCTTTCCTCTTTGCGCGGTAAGGCGGTATTGCTTGACTTCTGGGCTTCTTGGTGTGGTCCGTGCATTCGTGAAATTCCTGGCGTGAAAAGAGTCTATGAGAAGTATCACGACAAGGGATTTGAAATTCTTTCTGTTTCGTTGGATAATAAAAAGGAGAACTGGACGCAAGCTATTGAGAAGCATCAGTTGCCATGGCTTCATGTATGCTCTCTGAAGGGATGGCAATGTCCGGTAGCCAAGTTATATAATGTATCTGGTGTTCCCATGATGCTGCTTATTGATGCAGAAGGAAAGATTGTAGCGAATCAGTTGCGTGGAGAAAAGATGCTGGATGAGGCTGTCGGGAAAATTTGCAAATAATGTGAGTGCACGTTAAAAATATTGCTCTAGATTCGTGTTGGACGAGGACGGTCGACACGAATCTAGTTGTGATAGTTGGTGGGCATGTGATGTCTATAAGGAAAATACATACATGATGAGTGAATTCCGCAAGAAACATTGTAAGGAAAAAAACGATGTAATTTTACATACTCTGTTGCGCTTTTCGTATATTTGCAACGAAATCTGATGCCGTTGACATCACTAACCTTTTAATATTACACAATTTATGAAACCAACTTT
>OFFH01001417.1_pt1 | contig 12278 bp, 14 predicted proteins | sample 1521341 | NCBI WGS metagenome assembly OFFH01 (sample SAMEA3504108, study PRJEB24116) | mouse gut metagenome | biome: mouse gut; feature: mouse-associated habitat; material: faeces | place: Denmark | collected 2011 | reverse complement strand
GAATGGCCCTGCCCACGGTCCGGCCCTTGCCAGTGTGCAGAGACATAATGCGGGTGGCGGCCATTGGCAGTCTCTCCCTTCAAAAGAAACGGCCCGCAATTTGCGGACCGTTTTGTGTATTCAGTTTTCGCCGCACCGCTCGGCTATCGCCTCACCCATGAGCCGAATATCCACATCCTCAGAGGGCCGAAGCTCCCGCTTGTAGCCCCCGGTGAGCTTGAAACCCTGATATTCCTCGTACCGGGAGCGCAGTACATCCCGCAGATGCTCCGGGGTCTGGCACAGCCGGGAAGTCACCCAATCGCTGTCACTTTTCCTGCTGCTCCAATCCACCACCAGATAGCCCCGGCTGACAGTCAGTACCTCGCATGAATCATCTTCGGTCAGATAATCCGCGAATACCTCTAACACTTTTTTATAGGTCATCATGATGAACACCTCTTGAATCTGATTTGATACCAGCATACCCGCACCGGCAATTATTTGCAAGGATGCGGCCCTGCCGCCTACTCCCTTTGCGCCTGCGTGGGAAACTGAAAAATGATTTTCTGTTTGCGCCGCGCATAGTCCAGAGTTTTCGCCGCCCCACCCCACCCATGCGTAACGCCGGAGATCACCACATCGCTCTCCCGAACCATCCACTCGTTTCGTCTGACGATAGCGTAACGGGGCGGCACGTTCTCAAGAGGCGGATAGGTGGTATCGTCATAGCGGGAGGCATCCGTCTCCCGGTTGAGGTAGGCCAGCACCAGAATGGCCGTAATGTGGGGATAGACCGCCTTTTGCCGCCGCACCGCCGCCACTGCCAGACTGTCAAAGTCTCCGTAGCCGCCGAGGTAAAATGTGGTCGCGCCGCCCTCAATCAGCGATGGGAGTATTATATCCAACCATTTGGAGATTTCGCAAGTCTCATATATTTTGCTATGTCCGCAAAAGGTTACAATCATCCGCATCGCCCCCGATGCTTTTGTATTTCGCTTTTATTATACGAGAAAAATTATTAAAATGCAACGATTTGCAAAAGTATAATTAGCGAAGAATACAAGCACAGGGGGCGAATGCGTTGAAAGATATTCTTACCGTCATTACAGCGAACAGGGAGGCACGAGGATGGACAGAATATCAGCTTGCCGAGCGTTCCGGCCTGCCGCAGTCTACAATTTCCTCCTGGTATCGAAAGAACATGATCCCCACAGTTCCCTCACTGGAAAAGATATGTCATGCGTTTGGTATCACCTTATCCCAACTCTTTGCAGAAGGAGAATCGCCGGTATCGCTGACCGAATCGCAGGCGGAGCTGCTGGACCGCTGGGCAAGGCTGGATGAAAAACAGCAGGCTGTGATTTTCCAGCTTCTCGACATTATGTGATAATAATTTGAGAGGGTGGTCCATAGGGCTGTCCTTTCATTGTTTATTGGAGTTTTGCCAACGAGGTTAAAATTTTCTGCGCCGCATCCCACAGGCTGTCATAGCTTTGCCGCAGCTCGTCCAGATCAGCGCCATAGAACCGGCCCGTCTCATGGACCCGGCGCGTAAGCTGATTGAGGTTATTGCTGGACCGGCGCAACAGAGAGACCATGTCCTGCGTGGTGGCGTAGTCGAACTCAATGCCATATCTGCAAAAGCAATTTGCGGCGCGGGTGCAGATGTCCTCATTGGCGGTGAGCAGATACATAGCCGCATAGTAGGCCGGGGTGTCCCGGCGTCGGCGGTAGCCCTGCCGGACCTTCATACGCTCCATGCGCTGGTAGTGGGCGGCGGTGAGGAACAGGGAGCCGGAGAACCGGCGGATAGCCGTATGCAGGCGGGCGTCCGTGTGGACGTTCCGGGGAAACGTCTCCATGACGGCCTCTTTGTAGCCCACAACCCCAGCCTCGATCCGCTCCGCCAGCCAGGGACAGGTTTTAGCGGTACAGTCCTTCTTTTTCCCGGCGTATTCGGTACACAGCCTGCAATCGACGTGTTCCGGCTTATACTGGAATGTGTTGATATACAACGATAGGTCTCCTTTCCCGGACAGCAAAAAGCCGGTCAGAGAAAAGAAAAATCCCTGTCCGGCCTGCTTGTCCGATATTCAATTACCGCTCCTGGCTGCGCTGACGCTTTTTCATCCACTGTTCCAGCAGTTTGATGATAGTGTCCTGCATCTGTTTGGGGGTGTAGGAGCGGGGGAAATATTTGTGGAGGGTGTCGGAAGTCAGGACAATTTTATCGACCTCCGGCTTCTTTTCCTCCGACATGATGCCCAGCATGGTGTCCTCATCCAGTTTCCCGGACTGACTGAGCTTTTTCATCCGCTGGGCCTGGGACAGCGATGGAGTAGCCTGTTCACTGTTGATCGTCTCCACCAGAAGCGCCTGTTCATCTGGTTTAAGAGCCGCGATCTGATAGGCGGGGGTCATGGCGATTTTCCTATCGTCCACCATCTGCTGAAGTTCCGGGACCAGTTGTGTGAGTGCGATGTAATTGCGGACGGTATCGCCGCTTACACCCATCTCCGCACCAATCTCATCATCGCTACGGAAATTCGCCGAAATTTTCGGCGAATTTTCTCCATGCTCTACTGTGGGCCGTCCGGCCCTCCGTTTGATGGCATCCAGTTTCATCTTATAGGCTTTAGCCCTCTCGCTGGGAAGAATATTTTCCCGCTGGAGGTTACTGTCCACCATGAAAATAATAGCGGTATCCCGGTCCAAATCCCGGACGATTACAGGCATGGTGTCCAGCCCTGCCAGTTCACAGGCGTGTTTGCGCCGGTGTCCGGCCACCAACTCATAGCCGCCACCCTCGCGGGGGCGGGCGATGGCGGGCATGAGAACGCCGTATTCCTTGACGCTCTCCACGGTTTCCTTCATAGAATCATCATCCCTTACGGAAAACGGATGGTCGGGGAACGGGTACAGCTCGGACAACGGGATATTCTGCACCTTTTCCAGTTTCGCGTCCTGACGCTCCTGCTCCGTGGAGAACAGATCAGCGGCTGATGCCAGCTCTACTTTTCGCGCGCTGCTTTTCAAGCTGTAACACCTCCCGCGTCAGATTTCCATAGGCTTCGGCCACCTTCCCGCCGGGGTCATGGGCAAAGATGCTCTTACCCTCGGCGCTGGTCTCCTTGGCCCGGACAGAATGGGGTATCTCGGAATCGAATACCTTGATGTCCCCGCCGTAAGTCTCCCGGAGCAGGGCGCTGATCTCCCTGGCGAAGTTGGTCCGGCTGTCCACCATCGTCAGCAGGATGCCGTCAATGAGCAGCTTGGGATTGATCTGCCGCCGCACCTTGCCCACGGTCTGTAAGAGCTGTTCAAGCCCTTTCGCCGGGAGGTACTCCGCCTGGACGGGGACGATCAGACGATTGGCAGCGGCCAGGGCGTTGACGGTGAGCATACCCAGGGAGGGCTGGCAGTCCAGCAGGATGTGGGTGTACTGTTTCCGAACCGTGTCCAGGTACTGCCGCAGGATGGTCTCGCGGCTCATGGCGTTCACCAGCGACACCTCCATGCCGGAGAGCTGGATGTTTGATGGCATGAGGTCCACGCCCTCCGCATGATGCAGGATACCCTCGCCGGGAGCGATGGGCTGATCGTTCAACACCTTGCCCATCAGGTCCGAGAGGGTGACGGGCAGATCGTCCGGCTGGGAATGACCCAGGCTGATGGAAAGACTGGCCTGGGGGTCTACGTCCACCACTAACACCTTTTTCCCGGCTTGGGCCAGACCGATGCCGAGGTTTGCGCAAGTTGTACTCTTGCCCGTACCGCCTTTTTGATTGACTACGGCGATCACTTGGGCGTTCATGTGTTCTCAACTCCCTACTACAAATAAAAATACCCCATCGCAAAATGGGGATGAAAAAAGGGAGAACGTAGCTATGCTACATTCTCCCGCAAAAAACAGTATGCAGTTGTCGGCTTTTGCCGTTTTCTATTCCAGGCTGGGAACAGTCAGGAGCCAATCTGCCGCAATCCCGCATAAATCCTGGCTTTTTCAAAACTTTTCGTACCCTTCCCCAACAGCACCTGTTCAATGAATTTTACGCCCGCGATACTTCCAAGAAAATCCGGGCGGTGAAGCAGGCCAAGGCCCAGCGGGGCGAACGTGTCAACGGAGAAGTCCCCTATGGGTATATCGCAGACCCGAACGACCGCAATCACCTTATCCCCGACCCGGAAACAGCCCATGTTGTCAAGCAGATTTTCGCCATGTATGTGCGGGGCGACCGTATCTGTGAAATTCAAAACTGGCTGCGGGACAACGAGATTTTGACTGTTGGAGAACTCCGCTACCGCCGAACAGGAAGAACCCAGCATCCCCGCCCCCAACTGAACGCCTGGTACAACTGGCCTGAAAAGACGCTGTATGACATTCTCGCCCGGCAGGAATATTTGGGCCATACCATCACGGCGAAAACCTACAAGGTGTCCTATAAGTCCAAAAAGACACGGAAAAATGCGGAGGACAAGCGGTATTTCTTCCCCAACACGCATGAACCGCTGATTGACGAGGAAACCTTTGCCCTTGCCCAAAAGCGCATCGCTACCCGCCACCGCCCTACCAAGTCTGATGAAATCGACCTGTTTTCCGGGTTGCTATTCTGCGGAGATTGCGGCTACAAAATGTATCTCCAAAAAGGAGCCGGAACGCCGGAGCGGAAACACGCTTACACCTGCGGCAACTACCGCAACCGGGCCAGAAATGATTTTCTTTGCACGACACATTACATCCGCAAAAGTGTCTTGAAAGAACTTGTTTTGGCTGACTTGCAGCGTATTATGTCCTATGTGAAAGGACATGAGCAGGAGTTTATTCAGACCGCTACCGAGTGCAGTGAACAGGCCATGAAAAAGGCGCTGGGCCACCAGCGCAAGGAACTTGACAAGGCGGAGGCCCGGCTGGGCGAGATCAACCTTTTATTCCGCAAACTGTACGAGGACAACGCATTGGGCCGGTTATCGAATGAACAGTTTGTGTTTCTGACTTCCGGCTATGAGGACGAGAAGCGGGAACTGACAAAGCGGGCCGCGGAGTTGAAAAAGGAGATCGACACCGCCGCCGAGCGCAGCGCCGATGTGAAAAGGTTTGTCGCCCTGGTACGCCGGTACACGGAGATCAGCGAATTGACTTATGAGAATGTCCATGAGTTTATCGACCGTATTTTGATCTACGAATTGGACAAGAACACCAACACCCGCAAAATCGAAATCTTTTACAGCTTCGTGGGCAAGGTAGACACCGGCGACCAGCCCACGGAAAGCGTTTCTTATTTCAGGCAGATCGGCGCTGATGTCAAAAGCGTTGTCGTTTAGGGCCAAAAGCAAAATGCTGGGTCAAGATAGCGTACCATTCAAAAACGGTTACGTTATCTCACCCCAGCAAAATTGCCGCCGCTGTACCCATCGTCCTGATAGGTCTTGACCTCAATCCAGCCGTTCAGCATGACGAATTTGGAGAGGATTTCATATTGGTTCTCAATGCTCACCGATTCATCGCTGGGAATATAGCCCTTCGCTTTTGCGGAATTGGAGGCGTCATCCACACTCAGGCGGCAGTAGATACCGACTTTATATTGCTTCGCCATAATCCTGCCCCCTTTCCTGTGCCAGCGCCCCGTCCACATTCCCGACATAGCGGTAGTAGACCTTGACCTCACAAATCCGCTGCCCGTTGACCTTCTGGGTATCGCCAACCTCGATCCGGTCTACCAGTTCAAAGAGAATGGTTTCGTCCAGTTCCGAGATTTCCGTATAGCGCCGAATAATTTCCAGCCAGCGGTCGGTATCCACCTGGTTTTCCAGGTGCGCCCGGACTTTCCTTTCCAGTTCCGGGACTGCCTCCGCCTTTTCTGCCCGTTCCGCTTCATATTTCTGCATCAGGGTCTGAAATACCGTCTGCGGGATGGAGCCGGTGCATTTATCCTCGTAGAGATTCTGCATCAGACGCTCCAAATCGGAAATACGGGCTAAGGAGGATTTTAATTCCTGCTCATAGGAGAAAAGCCGGGTGTGGGATTCCTTCTCCTTCAGCCGGAGAATCTCGCCCATCAGCCGGTCCGGGTCATATTCCGCAAAGCGGGCCTTTTCCCGGATGTCCTCCAATACCAGCTGGGTCAGCACCGTTTCATAGATGGTGTGGATGGTACACGCGCCCCTTCCGCTGCGGGAGTAGTTGCCGCAGATGAAAGAACTGTACCGTCCCGGCCTGCCATCCTTATAGGTGAACTTTTCGATATGGTTCCGCATTTTGAAACCGCAGTCGGCACAGTACACAAGGCCGGTGAAGATGCTCTTGCAGCCATCGGACGGAGTGCTTTTCCGCACCTTCTTTTTGCCGATACTGGCTACGGTGTCCCACAATTCCCGCGAAATAATAGCCTCGTGGGTCCCCTCCACCCGAATCCACTCGTCCTCCGATTTATTGACGAGCTTGCGGGATTTATAGGAGAGTGTGCCGCTTTTGCCCTGTACCATATTCCCGATGTAGACCTCGTTGCGGACCATGTTTTTAACCGTCTGGTCGGCCCACTTGTGGTTGACCCTGCGGGGGTCGCTCTGGCCCTTGCGCTGGTAGTACAGCACACCGGGCGGCTGAATCCCTTCTTCATTGAGCGCCACCGCGATGGCGTGAAATCCCATGCCTGATGCCCGCATTTCAAAGATACGGCGCACAACCGGCGCGGTTTCCTCGTCAATCACCAGATGGTGCTTATCCAGCGGGTCGCGCCGGTAGCCATAGGCGGGGTAGGTTCCCATGAATTTTCCGTTTTCGGCACAGGCCCTCTTGACCGCCTTGACCTTCTTGCTGGTGTCCCGGCTGTAAAATTCATTAAATAAGTTCAAAAAGCACATGACATCGGTGCTTCCGTTGTTGCTCATGGTGTCAATGCCGTTGTTCAGCGCGATGAATCGGCACCCAAGAGAGGGGAACAGGTAATCCGTATATTGCCCAAATTCGATGTAGTTGCGGCCAAAACGGGAAAGGTCCTTCACCAGAATCACATTGATCCGCTTTGCCTTTGCGTCCTCGATTAACCGCCTGACGCCTGGACGGTTGAAGTTCGTGCCGGAGTATCCGTCGTCTATGTAAACGCTGTCTTTGATACAATTCGATTTTGCCTTACACTTTTTGATTTTTCCCCGATACCTTTTGATTTTTTGTACACTTTTTGATTTTTCCCGATACCTTTTGATTTTTCCTATACTTTTTGATTTTTCGTTGGGGAAAAATCAAAAGGTTTGGATGTTCAAAAATCCTGACATTCCATTTAGTGGAATTATCCAATCCTTTGTGATATAATCCGTATGGAAAATACTATGCTCGGATAAATTACCATATCCTGATTGCTATTTATCACATTATCTATTACCATAAAAAGAAAGTAGGTGAACCCATGAACCCCCTTTTTCCAAATAGTATTGTGCAAGAATATCAAGAACAAAAAAGTATAAAACAGGAAAGCAGAACCAGAAAAAATACCAGGAAACACGCTAAATACGATCTCAAAAATGCCGAAGAAGCCTTAAAAAGAGCCGAATCAGAAACAAATAATGAAGATCAAGAACGTTATTGTATGGATTCTTTCCGAAACTCAGTTGATTCAACTGAAAAAAATGGAAAAGTTTTAGCTGAAATGATAGGTATTGAAAAAACAAAAGTTCGAAATCGTGAAATCAGATGTTCACACAGTAATGTAGATATAAATAATGCACTTAAAAATAATGGTATTGATTTTATAGATAACGATGATGCCAAATTTTTGGACAGCTTTGCAAGCCATAAAGATGGCTGCGGTTCTACACACTCAGAATTAGGTTATGGAGAGGCCACCCCAAATTATGACGATGCAAAACGTGCCTTACAAATTGCCCAAAAAGCTAACGAGGTTGTTAATAAGAAAGAAGCGGAGGAAAAAGAACAGATTTTCATGAAAAATATATTAGCGCAGATCGAACGGCAATTACAGTAGACAATAATGACTTACCAAACGAAAGTACTCCTATATGGAGACATACTAATCAGACAGAATCCCCCGCCACCGTTTTTCTATCGGTTCCGGGGGATTTGTATTTTCAAGCCTTTATCTCCATCCCGTTCTTGAAAGTGAAGCGGATGTCCTCCCTGCTGTACACCGTGGCGTAGTCCACAAGGCTGTACCAGTCGTCCTCGCGGAATGCCGTGAGCGGACCGTCCAGCTTTTCCAGTGCGGAAACAAACCTCCCGATTTTTTCCCGCTTTGCCTGCCGCTCCGTGATGGCCTGGCCGACTTCCGAAAGCCGCTCCTTCGCCCCGTTGAACCGCCCCGCCAGCCCATCGTATTTCTTCTGGTACTCCGTCTGGTCGAGGGCGACGCGGGCGTTCTCCGCCACGCACTGTTCGATCAGCTCCGCCACCACGTTCATCTCCTCCTGCAGCCGCAGGCGCTCCGCCTCCAGTTCCGCCGTTCCGAAAAGCGTGTCTTTTATGGAGTCGTAATCCTCCCGCACCCCGTCCTTTTCTGCAAAGATGGCATTGGCCGCTTTCAGGAAAAGCTGTTTGATGGTTTCCTCGTCAAGGTGGGGCGTGCCGCATTTCTCCCCGCCGTCAAATTTGTGGTTGCACTGCCAGATGGTCTTGCGGTACTTGCTGTTGGAATGCCACACCTTGGAGCCGTACCAGCCCCCGCAGTCCGCGCATTTTATCTGGCCGGAGAATACGCCCGTGCTGCTTGCCCGGTTCTTCCCGGAATGCCTGGCCGCCATCTGGTGCTGCGCTTCCTCGAACACGGGCGGGCTGATGATTGCCTGGTGGTTGTTCTCCACATAATACTGCGGCACCTCGCCCTCGTTCGCCTTCTTCTGCTTGGTGAGGAAGTCCACCGTGTACACTTTCTGCAGAAGCGCGTCGCCTTTATATTTTTCGTTGGTAAGGATGCTTTTGACTGTGCTGGATGACCAGACCTCCTTCCCTCCGGGCGAGGGGATGCCTTCCGCCATCAGCAGCTTTGCGATTGCATGGGGCGAGCGCCCCTGCAGGAAGAGGCCGTAGATCCTGCGGACAATCTCCGCCTGTTCCTCGTTGATGACAAGGTTCCCGTCCTCGCCCCGGTCGTAGCCCAGGAACCGCTTGAACGGCACAGTCACTTTGCCGTCCGCGAAACGCTTCCTCTGCCCCCAGGTGCAGTTCTCCGAGATGCTCCGGCTCTCCTCCTGCGCCAGCGAGGACATGATGGTCAGGAGCAGCTCGCCCTTGCCGTCAAACGTCCAGATGTTCTCTTTTTCAAAATAGCACTCCACCCTGTTCTCCTTCAGCTTCCGGATGGTCGTGAGGCTGTCCACCGTGTTCCTTGCGAAGCGGGAGACGCTCTTGGTGATGATGAGGTCGATGGCCCCGGAAAGCGCGTCCTCCACCATTTTGTTGAACCCGTCGCGCTTTTTCGTGTTGCAGCCGGTTATCCCTTCGTCCGCATACACGGAAACAAACTCCCAGTCCTCGCGCCCGTTGATGTAGTTCGTGTAATAGTCCACCTGCGCCTCGTAGCTGCTCTGCTGCTCCTCATGGTCGGTAGAGACGCGGGCATAAGCCGCAACCCTGCGCTTTCTGTAGCTTCCTATCGGCGCCGCCGTGTGCCTGTTCACCGTGGCCGGTATCGTGATCACGCTCTTTGCCATTTCTCCGCCCTCCCTTCTTTGAAATGGAATTCCAGGCTCCCGTCCGGGAATGCCGTGATTTCCTCTACCCGCTCCTCAAATTCCGTCTCGCTGAATTCCTCCAGCCCCATCATGTGTGCAGAAACCTGCCTCAGCTTGTAATCGGTGCAGTTCGGGTTATGGCACTCCACATTCTTCCTTTTTTTTCCTATGCAGTACCAGTACACCCATTTTCCCGCGCTGTTCACCCGGTGGTATGTATTCCCGCAGGCGGCGCATTTCACCTTCCCCTGGAAGCAGTCCGTGACCGTTGCGATGTGCCTTGGCGGGTCCAGGTGCAGGTTCTTCCAGACTTTCGCCTCCCCGCCGGCAAGCCGGAATTCCAGGTCCCCGTTTTCCATGACGGTGATGCCCCGGACAGCCTTTTCAAACACAGCCCCGTCAAACTCATCCATCCCAAGCGCCTGCGCCGAAATCCCCTTTAATTCTTCCTCGCTGAAATTCACGCTTGTGCAGCTCATGCCCGTCTCCTTTTTGGAGCGGCATATCCAGTGTACATAGGTTTTCCCCCTTACGGCCCCTTTCTTCCGTGTAAAGCAGTTCCCGCAGACGCCGCATTTCATCTTCCCGGTAAAAGGATAGGTGGGATTGACAAGCCCCGCCCGCCGCTCCATCTCCGCCTGGACCTTTGCGTAGGTTTCCCGGTCAATGATGGCTTCATGGCAGTCCGCCATGTAATACTGCGGCAGCTCCCCGCAGTTCTTCACTTTCGTTTTTGTGATCGGGTCCGCCATGTAGCATTTCTGCCGCCGGATGTCCCCGGCATAAACTTCGTTGAAAATGAGCTGCCGCACCGAAGCTTCCTGGAAGCCGTTGCCAAGCGTGGTGCGGATGCCCGCCCTGTTCATGCTCCCCGCAATCTCCCGCAGGGGAACCCCGTCAATGTACATCTGGAACATCCAGCGGACTGCCTCCGCCTCTTCCGGGATGATGACATATTTTTTCCCATCCTCATCATACCGGTATCCGAGGATGTGCTTGTTCGCCGTCCCGATCTCGCCGGACTGGAACCGCCGCCTGACTCCCCACTTCACGTTTTCCGAAATGCTCCGGCTCTCCTCCTGCGCAAAGGACGCCAGGAGCGAGAGCATCAGCTCCCCGTCCTCCGAGAGCGAATTGATGTGTTCCTTCTCGAACCGCACCTCAATGCCGAGGGATTTTAAGCGCCTGACCGTCTCCAGAAGGTCTACCGTGTTCCTTGCGAAGCGGCTGATGGATTTTGTCAGGATAATGTCAATCCTTCCATCCTCACAGTCGGCGAGCATCCTTAAGAATTCGCCGCGTCTGGCCGTCCCTGTCCCGGATATCCCGCAGTCCGCGTACACCCCTGCATATTCCCATTCCGGGTTGTTCTGGATGAATGCGCTGTAGTAGCTGACCTGTGCGGAAACGGAATTCATGAGCCGCTCCGTGTCCCTTGAAACACGGGCATAGGCGGCCACCTTTTTCCGCCCTGCCAGCGTGGGTAAAACCGGCTCTATTCTGCTGATCTTCTTCAATGAAACCACTCCTTTCCGCTACCATTCATCACTCCAAACCGCAGTTATTGCAAGGGTTTTCCCGCTAATAATGTACCCAAAATTGGCCGGTGTTTTTTAAGCAGTATTGTATCAATTTCCCGGTATTCCTCTTCGGTGATGGCGCCTTCTTCGAGCATCGCCCGCGCCACGGAAAGCGACATCCGGTAGCGCAGCTCCGCACGGAACTCCTTCTCACTCATCCCCGCCGCCCCCTTTGAAACGGGTTCTGATATAGCACTCATGGGAGCAGTATTTCCGCCCGGCGTTGCCGTAGGCCGTGAACGGCTGCCCGCACCCGACGCAGGTGAAGGAATAGACCGCCCTCTGCCTTATCTGGTCCGGATGGCCGTGCCACCACTTCTCCCGGCACTCTTTGGAGCAGAACACCCTTTTCTTCATGCCCTCCGGCTGCCGCAGGGCCTTTCCGCATTCCCGGCAGAAGCCGTCCTCCGGGCAGCCAGCCGTCTCTTCCTTCCCTCCTGCCGTTTCCCCTGCCAGCCCGTTTCTCCTGCAGAAGCTCCGCACCGTGTCCCTCGGCAGCCCCATCTTCCTCGCTATCACTGTATATCCATCGCCCGCCGCCCGCAGGCCTGTAATCTCGCTTTTCTGTTTATCCGTCATCGAAAGCACCTCCTGCCATATGCCGCCGCAGGGCAGGAAACCGGACGGTTACGGGCAGAATTTTTCTGCCGCATGAACCGCCTCCCGCCATGCGCAAAAATACCTTTCACATATAAGCCACGGGGACGGAAAAACTGAACCCCCTAAAATCAAAAAATGGCCCACGACATTTTATGTGCCGTGGGCTTGTCACTATTCGCGCATACCTTTATGCCATGGTACGCATATTTATTTCTGCATCAGCTTATCCTGTTGGCATAATCAAGGCTCACCCATCCATTGCGTCTGCCCTGGTAGGATTTCAAAAGCCCCCACTTGGATGTGCCTTTTCCATCTGCCTCCTCCACAATCGTGAAGGTGCCGGCTCCCATATATTTCCCGGTCTTTGCATGGTCAGTGCCGGGGCCTTTCCGGATGTTCAGGTCGGGGATGGATACCCGCACCAGATACGGCTTG